>ERZ1026884.1-NODE-1-length-228778-cov-198.835535_pt1 | contig 228778 bp, 183 predicted proteins | sample MGYA00380172_ERZ1026884 | MGnify/ENA primary metagenome ERZ1026884 (study PRJEB33269, sample SAMEA4719808) | human gut metagenome | biome: human-associated habitat; feature: organic feature; material: feces | place: Cameroon | collected 2013-10 ... | reverse complement strand
TTCTGTTAGTATGACCTAGAAACTTAAGTGATCAATTTCTGGGGCCATACTAAAAAGATCTGCTTTTTTGTTTTTGTATGTGTTCACACTAATTGAAGTAGGCTGTTAAGTCACCAACACTCTTAAGTAGAATGTTTGGCTTTAATTTCGTAAGAGCATCACCACTCCAAACACCAGTCTGTACACCTAAAGAGAAACAACCGGCATTTTGATACATCTTAATATCAAGACCAGAATCACCTACACCTAAGACACTTGACTCTTCAACCTTCAGTCTTTTACATAAGATATGCATCATTGTAGGATCAGGTTTTGATGGTACTTCAGAACCAGCACAGATGCCATCACAATATTTTCCTAAGAAAGTTGCATTCATAGTTCTTTCAATGCCCTGCATAGAACGACCGGAGGCATAACCTATCTTGATATCAAGTTCTCTTAACTTTTTCATAAGAGGCTCTATTCCTAAAAACAGAGTATCTAACTGTAAATCACGTCTTGATTTGAAGATCTCTCGGTAATCTTTTGTAACGCTAGGTCCTAAGTGCTTTTTATCCTCTGGCAGTAAGCTTGTTAAAGCTTCACCTAACTCAAGACCGATAGTGCTCATAATAGCTTTATCGTCTGGCTGAGGAAGAGAAAGATATTCAAAAGTTGTATGAGTACAGCTTAAGATCTGTCCTATGCTATCGGTTAAGGTTCCGTCAAGATCAAAGACAACAGCATCAATCTTTCCAAGAATACTCTTAGCATTAACGTCAAAAACGATGTCGCGTCTTCCTTCAATATGAGCATAGCGAGAATTATCTGACATCGTTATTATTCCTTATTGCCATCTTTCTTAATACGTAAAGCTTCTACAGCAGCTTCAAGTTCATCAGGCAGAGGAGCTTCAACTTTTAAAACATGGTTGTCAGCAGGATTTAAGAAAGTAATTCTAAAAGCATGAAGGAACATTCTCTTTAGACCAATCTCTTTTAAATGGGCATTAAATTCCTTATCGCCGTACTTTTCATCCCCGCCTACAGGATGCTTTACATAGGATGTATGTACTCTAATCTGATGAGTACGACCAGTATGAGGCATAGCAGCTAATAAAGTTGCTCCATTTAAAAACTCAACTACGTCAAAGCCTGTTGAGGATGGAGCTCCGTTCTTAAAGCTTACCTCCACCATTCTCTCGCCTGATCTTAATTCGTTTCTAACTAGTGGAGCATCAACTAAGTGAACTCTTCTGTCCCATTTACCCGGCACTAAAGTTAAATATCTTTTTTTAACAATTCTCTGTCTGAACTGTTCATGTAAATTTCTTAAAGCAGATCTTCTTTTAGCGACAATCAGACATCCAGAGGTTTCTTTATCAAGGCGATGGGCTAATTCTAAGAATCTTTGCTCAGGTTTTAGAGCTCGTAGTGCCTCAATTAAGCCAAACTCAATACCACTACCACCGTGAGCTGCAAGGCCTGCAGGCTTATTTACAACCAATAAATCATCATTCTCAAAAAGAATGCGATTTTTTAAATCCTGCACTAGATGTAAATTTGAAGATGGAATAGTAACAGGGCCTTCGGTCACTTTTACAGGAGGAATTCTAATGGTATCGCCTTTCTTTAATTTATAAGAAGGAGTTACTCTTCCTTTGTTAACTCTAACTTCACCGCGACGCAAGATTCTGTAAAGCATGCTACGAGGCACCCCTTTTAAGATGCGAGCCAAATAATTATCTAGTCTCTGACCATCATCATTTTCATCTGCGGTTCTATATGTAACTGAGTGGGATACTACTTGCTTTTCAGACATTGCCTTAACCTTGTTTATGCTGTTTTACTCGCGGTATTTTAATCAAAATTACGACTAAAAGGTAATTTTTAGAAAAAATCATTTTAAATAAGCTATCATCCCTGAGATTTTGTACTCATGATGCAGTTCAAAAATATAAAAATATTTCCTCTCATCAAAGCTCCGCTCATTAAATAATGAGCCGATTTATGGCATAATAATGTCCGTCGGGTACGGTAACCCCTTTGTTCATGGTTTCTACTCGATTTTAGTTAATCTTAGATCTGTAGGGGATGCCCTGCGGTCACTGCTATGAATGCGTAGCATTCTGTAAAAAGCAGTGGATAAAGATTGAAGATTACGGTTGTTCTTAAAATTAACCCCTCTTTAAAGAAAGTATTGGCGCGTTGTTTTAAGAATGTAATAAAAACTTGTTCTCTCAGAGCTGGGGCTTGGACGGTTTCTGTCTAAAAAAAGCTAAGAGCCCTCGCAAGTCTTGTATTGCCTGTTAGAACTTAAAAAAGGAATTTTTCTCGTGAAGAGAATGCTTATTAATGCGACCCAACTTGAAGAGGTTCGCGTTGCTCTAGTTGACGGTCAGAAGCTGTATGATCTCGACATTGAATCCCCACAGCACGCAAACAAGAAAGCAAACATCTACAAAGGTACAATTACTCGTATCGAACCAAGTCTAGAAGCAGCTTTCGTTGACTACGGTGTAGAAAGACACGGCTTTCTTCCATTAAAAGAAATTGCAAAAGAGTATTACCCTGCTGGCACTAACTTTAGCGATCATGCACAAGTACGTTCTGCTCTAAAAGAGGGTCAGGAAGTTATTGTTCAGATCGAAAAAGAAGAGCGCGGTCTTAAGGGGGCAGCTCTTACAACTTTCGTTTCTTTAGCTGGTAGCTATTTAGTTTTAATGCCAAATAACCCTCGTGCCGGCGGTATTTCACGCCGTATTGAAGGTGAGGATAGAACTGAATTAAAGGCTGCTCTAAAAGGTCTTACTGTACCTGATGGCATGGGCGTTATCGTTCGTACAGCAGGTGTTGGTAAGAGTGCTGAAGAACTAGAGTGGGATTTATCAATTCTAACTAAACTTTGGGGCATGATTAAGCAGGCTGCTGCAACTCGTCCTGCTCCATTCTTGATTCACCAAGAGTCAAATATTGCTCTAAGAGCAATTCGTGATTACTTACGTCCTGATATTGGTGAAATACTAGTTGATAGCTCTGATGCTTACAAGCAAATTCTTCACTACATTGAGTTAGTTCGTCCAGAATTTGCTTCAAAGGTTCACCTCTATAATGGTGATATTCCATTATTCAGCAAATTCCAGATTGAAAGCCAAATCGATACAGCCTACAAGAGAGAAGTAAGACTTCCATCAGGCGGTGCAATTGTTATCGATCCTACTGAAGCTTTAACCTCTATCGATGTTAACTCAGCAAAGGCAACTCGTGGCGGTGATATTGAAGAGACCGCTCTTCAGACTAATATTGAAGCTGCTGAAGAAATTGCTCGTCAGTTAAGATTACGTGATGTTGGTGGCTTGGTTGTTATCGACTTCATCGATATGAGTCCATTAAAGAACCAACGAGAGATTGAAAACAGAATGCGTGAAGCTGTTCGTCAGGATAGAGCTCGTATTCAGTTCAGCAGATTATCACGTTTTGGTCTGTTAGAGATGTCAAGACAGAGACTGCGTCCTTCATTAGAGGAGAGTAGCTCCCACGTATGTCCTATGTGTAACGGCCAAGGCACTTGCCGTGATACCTCTTCACTTGCTTTATCAATCTTAAGATTGATCGAGGAAGAGGCTCACAAAGAGAACGCAGGTGACGTATTTGCTATTGCTTCAGTTGAAGTTGCAACCTTCATTCTAAATGAGAAGCGTGCAGCACTTGCTGCTATTGAAGAGAGAACTAAGACTCGTATTACTATCGTTCCTGAGAAAACTTATATGCCTCAGGAATATACAGTAAACCGTTGCATTCAGACTCCAACCAGCAAAGAAAGCAACATCAATAGCCTAGAAGTGTTGCGCGATCTTGATAAAGAAAACCGTAAAAAGGCTGAAAACTTCTTAGAGAATCCTTTCTTAAAGAAAGTTGTTGAGAACGCGGGTATCACTCAGAATACTAGCGATACTCCTGCTATCAATGCTGACATTCTCTCTTCAACCATGTCAACTCCTAAGGTTGCTCCAAAGAAAGAGCCAAAACCTCAGCGTAAGCAGTCAAAGAACAATGAGCCTTCTTTAATTGATTCAATAAAGTCATTCTTTGGTACTCTCTTTGGTGCAAATGAGAAGAAAGAGCCTCCAAAGAAGAACAACAGACAGGGTCAGAGAAAGAACTCTACTAGAGGTCCTCGTGCAGAAGGTCAGAAGAACCGTCCTTCTCGTAAGCCACGTCCAGCTAAGACTGAGCGTCCAGAGAGACAGGAAAGATCTGACAAGACCGAAAAGGCAGAACGTAATACACGTAATGAAGCTGAGCGTGAGAACACAAAGCCTCAACGCGCTCCTAAACAACCTCGTCAGAAAAAGAATGCTGAAGAAGGTCAGGTAAAAGAGCCACGTACACGTCGTCAGCCAAAAGAAAGTGCCCAAACTCAGGCTAACACAGAGCAGACAACTGCACCAGCTAAGCCAAGAAGAATCAGCACTCCACCAAAGCCTGTAGCTCCTAAGAGCAAGATTGTTGAGGTAAAACCTTACGCTCCTGTAGAAAGAGTTTATACAGAACAAGAGATGGGTCAGGGTGAAGACTATAACGTAGACTTCTCTAATGTTCCATCATCAAAGAATGAGGATACAATTTCTGTAGAACATTCTTCAAAGGTAGGTGGTCTTCGTGATGTTACCTTATCAGGCATCGAAGGTATCTCAGAGCCAAATGTAGAACCAGTTGATTACTCAAATGTACCTGCAGGACGCAATGACGATAATGCTAAGCCATTTGAGAAAGCAGATAGAGCTGGCGGTTTTGCTCAGCGAACAGCTAGTGCTGCAACAAAATCAATCGACACTCAAAGAGATTCAGATCCATTTATTGATTAGTAAATAGATTATCTTTGAATGTTTTTAATGGCCCCTCATGAAAATTGAGGAGCCATTTTTTTGACTGCTATCAAAATTTTAAAGTCTGTCTCATTAACATTATTACAATTTTCATATACTTAGATATTGTAAAAACATAACAAAATACATCTTTATGAAAAGCGATGTTTTATTTTACACCGCAGGATAATGAGGTCAGTCATGGATAAATCATTACTTCCTAACATATACGAATTCATTTCACATACCTACCCTTTTTCTCAATTAAACGATCTTGAAAAAGATGCTACCGCCACCAAGATTCAGATCACTTACCATACTCTAGGTGAAGAGCTTAATAATGAAACTCTAGCCGGTATCGGTCTGTTTATGATCCGTACAGGTGTGGTTGAAGAGCGTAATAAGTCAGACGGCTCACTTAGAGCTAAATTTAGTGCCGGAGACACCTTTGGTTTTACCCAAATTGATAAAGAAGGTGACAGTGACTATAAAGTTGTTTTCTTAGAAAATACCCTGCTCTATGTATTACCAAAGAATGTTCTGCATTTCTTGATTGAAAAGAATAAAGAAGTTGGTGAATACTTTAATGCTAAAGAGTGGATTAGATTGTCATCATCTCATAACTACGCTGATGAAGTTACAGCTGACGAGAAAGGTTCATCTAATAAGAGTATTGAAAAAGTTTGTTCTCATGATTTGGCTATCGTTACAGCTGATACCTCTATTTGCCATACAGCAATTAAATTAGGTGAGAATAATACTGATCTTGCGATGGTAATGGATGGAGATAACCTTTTAGGTATTGTTACTAAGTCTGATATTACCTTAAAGGCTGTAGCAAAATGTATGGATATCAATGCTCCCATCTCCAACATTATGACCTCTAATGTCATGACTATTGATTCTGATAAGACCATCTTTGATGCTCTTGAGATCATGGTAATGTACAACATCAAAAACCTGCCTGTTCTAAAAGACGGCAAGGTCTTTGGTACTGTATCAACTACAAGTCTGTTACAGAATTCTCAGCTACAGGCGGTTTATCTCTGTCAGGAAATTACAAGAGCTCATTCAGAAGAGAGGATCATCGAGTTATCTAGTCAGAAACAGGAAATCTTCCAGACACTTGTACAGACTAATGTTAAGCCTCATACAATTCAGAAAGTTATGAGTCATATTGCAGATACATTCTGCAGAGCTTTTGTAAAGATGGCTGAAGAAAAGTTCGGAACAGCTCCTGTTGACTTTGCCTTTGTAGCAGCAGGTTCACAGGCCCGTTCTGAAGTTCAATTCCTATCAGATCAGGATAACTGCATTATCACTAAACGAGATCTTACAAAAGATGAGCACGAATACTTTGCTAAATTAGCTGACTACGTAAATCAGAATCTTGATAAATGTGGTTACACCTTATGTGAAGGTCATTTCATGGCCAATAACCCTCGCTGGCTTGCAAGTTTAGATAAATGGAAAGAGTACTACAGTGACTGGGTTTTAAATACCACTGAGGATGCTATCTTATGCAGCTCTGTATTCTTAGATATGAGATGTCTGTACGGTAACACTTCATTAGTAAAACAGTTAAGACAGCACTTAATTGAAAAAGCTAATGATAACAGCAGATTCTTAGCTACCTTGATTAGCATCTCTACAGCTGTAGCTCCTCCATTAGGAACCTTCAGACAGTTTGTTCTAACTAAAGATGGAGACAACAAACCATATCTTAATATTAAAAAACAAGCTATCAATCTTATCATCGAGATTGCTCGTGTTTATGGTATTGCTGCAAAATCAGACAGTACCGACACTTACGAGAGAATGAAAGCTGCGGTTAAAGAAGAGCTTATCAAAGAAGATGATTATCAAGAGTTAAAAGAAGCTTATACTTTCTTAAACCATGTAAGATTCAGACATCAGTTAAGAGCATTGGAACACCACGAGAAACTTTCTAATAACTTAAACCCAGATGAGTTATCTCAGTTTGAAAGAAATCACTTAAGAGATGCCTTTAGAATTATTGCAAAGCATCAAAAGGCTGCTTCTTTTAGATTTGCTTCAGGCAGAGGTGTTCTATAAAAATGAGCTTGTTTTCTAGATTTACACCGATTGAGATTCATAGAAGACGCTGTTTAAAGTTTGCAAACTCTAAAAATTGCCCTGAGTATTTAAAGGCTTTTTATCAAAGAGAACTACCAAATGCCAACAGCTTTATTGATGAGTGCCATTTCACCTCCATAGACTTTGAAACTACAGGAATCGATCCTAATAAGGACTATGTTCTGTCCATAGGAGGTATCTGTTTGAGAAAAGGTGCTATCGATTTTACCACTTCATTCCATTACTATGTGAATAACTCTAAGTTTATCAAGAAGGATTCTGCTGTAATCAACCATATAACTCCAGAACAGCTAGAGCAAGGTAAAGAACCAGTCACTGCAATGATTGAACTTTTAGATAAGATCTCAGGTGGTCTAGTCTTAATGCACTGCATGTACATTGAAACTAACTTTATAAAAAGTACTTTAGGTCTTAGAAAAAAAGATCCTCTGCCTTTTATATCACTAGATACTATGGCAATAGAAAGACAGCTTCATCATGACGCATCTGTTGAGGATGTAAGATTATCTGCAATCAGAGAAAGAAGAGGCTTTCCTGCCTATGAAGCACATAACGCATTAGTGGACAGTTTAGCTACAGCTGAAGTGTTCTTGGCTCAAGAAAAAGATGTCTTTAAAAACAAAAGGCCTTATTTACTGCCTCTGTATAAGAGATCACTGTAACAGGGGCTATTAATAGCAAAGGGCGCCAAATGGCGCCCTTTTTATATTCAATTGCGATTATTTTAAGATTGCAGGTAAGTTCTGAACGTCGCAGATTTTTAACAATGCACGTAACATCTTAGGATTACCTGATACTAAGTTGCCGCTCTTTACATAACCTGTCTCACCCATAAAGTCTGATACGATACCACCAGCTTCACGTAGGATTAAGTCACCTGCTGCATAATCCCATGGCTTTAATCCCTGCTCTAAGTAGCCATCAAAACGACCACATGCTACATAGCATAAATCTAAGCTTGCACTGCCCATACGACGTACGTCAGCACAATTTGCGATAAGTCTTGAGAATAGATCAAGATATGCAGGCATTCTGTCACGATATCTTGTAGGGAAAGCGGTACCGATAATAGCACCGTCTAATGAATCTCGTGGTGAAACACGGATTCTGTGGCCATTTAAAAATGCACCTTCACCTCTTGCTGCTGTAAACATCTCATTTAACATTGGATCAAATACAACGCCAACTTCAGTCTTACCGTTGTGACGTAAAGCAATTGATACTGCACAATGAGCAATACCCTTAACAAAGTTTGTTGTTCCATCGATTGGATCGATTACCCACTGATACTCTGAATCAGGATTACCTACAACACCAGATTCCTCAGCTAATACACTGTGATCGCGATATGACTTTAACAATGTGTCAATGATTACTTTCTCACACTGTTTATCAATAGTTGTAACTAAGTCGTCCTTGTTCTTCTCTTCAACTTCAAAAGAACCTTGCTGACCTAAGTTACGAGCAATTAAATTACCGGCAGAACGTGCAGCGCGGGCTGCGATATTAAGCATTGGATGCATCTTTAAATTCCATTTGTCAAAAAGCATTGCATCGCGAAGTGTCTCATACACTCGGATGTCTGAAAAAACTTGAGTGCATTATAATATAAAAAAGCGAAATTTATGCATTCTTGTGAGACTATTTTCAAATCTTTTGAAAAAGCGAGGTCTTAACTTTAATGTATAATGTACGAACTTAAGAAAACAGAAGATATGAGATTTAGATTTCATTTATAATCTGCAAAGTTTTTACTCTGAATTCTAGCAAAGTTGCAAAAGTAAAATTTTAAAATCACAGGATAAAAGATGACTGTAAAGAACGGAAATTACAAGAAAGTATTAGATGATTTAACCAAAGCAGGCGTTACTGAGAATCAATTCTCATGGTTTTCTTTAATGGTCGGTGTGCTTGCTAAAGGCGTTGAACCAGGTAGCAGGATCTTTATCAGTGTCTTCTCAAACCTTTTAAATGATGGTCAGCCTTTGCCTGGTGCACTAGTTGCTGCTCTGACTAATCTTGCGATGGATACTAAAGAGAAATTAGAAAACGCAGATGAGGATTTATTTGCAATGCCTGACGACTCTTATGAAAAGCAAGACCGATTAAAGACATTAGCTGACTTATCTTATGGTTTGAGCTTAGGTCTTACAGTAAATGCTAAAGATGGCTCTTTAGAGAAAATTACTGATCGTGAAGTTTTAGGAGATCTCAACACTATTTCAGAAGTTGCTAAAGTTGATGTTGAAGCTGAGCTTGATGAAGACGATCTTGATAATGTGCTTGAGTTTATGATTGACGTAGCCACCAAGAATTATCAAATTCACTCAAAGGAATAAACTACTCCGATCTATAAAAAGAGCCTCAATAGAGGCTCTTTTTATATCTGTTGATACTATTACTAATCCTCAATTCCAGGCATTAAAAGCAAAGCCTGTTTTAAGTCATTGATTTCATCACGAACAGAGGCTGCCTCTTCAAACTTAAGCTCACGGGCATATTTAGTCATAGAGGCTGTAAGCTCATCAATTCTCTTAGTGATTTCTTTAGCGCTCATGTGAGAAACATTATTCTTTTTCTCCCACTCCTTACGAGAAATAGGCTTCTTGCGAGGTTCATCCGGAACTTTAAAGGAATCAGTATCACGCAGAGCAACTTCCATAATATCAACAATCTTTTTCTTGATTTGTTGTGGAGTGATACCGTGTTCTTTATTGTATTTTTCCTGGATTTCACGTCTTTTGGCAGTGACCTCAATAGTCTCTTTCATTGAGTCAGTTATCTTGTCAGCATAGAAGATAGCTTTTCCATTGACGTTACGAGCAGCTCGACCTACGGTCTGAATTAAAGAACGGGCTGAACGCAAAAATCCTTCTTTATCAGCATCTAAAATTGCAACTAAGGAGACTTCAGGCATATCAAGACCTTCTCTTAATAAGTTAATACCTACTAGGGCATCAAACTCACCTAATCTAAGATCACGGATAATATCCATTCTCTCTACAGCATCAATATCAGAGTGAAGATACCTTACTCTAATATCATGCTCGCTTAAGTATGCTGTAAGCTCTTCAGCCATCTTCTTAGTTAAAGTGGTGATTAAAACTCTTTCATTGCGTTTGGCACACGCTCTAATCTCACCCATGACATCATCGACCTGGGTCGCTACAGGACGCACTTCAATAATGGGATCTAAAAGACCTGTAGGCCTTATGATCTGCTCTACAACCTGACTTGATTCTTTTATCTCTAGCTCTGCTGGAGTTGCAGAAACATATAATGTTCTAGGTTGCAGAGCTTTAAACTCTTCAAATTTTAAAGGACGGTTGTCATAAGCTGATGGTAATCTAAAACCAAAGTTAACTAAGCTTTCTTTTCTTGAATGGTCACCTTTATACATAGCGCCAATTTGTGGCACTGTCACATGAGACTCATCGATGATTAAAAGACCGTCTTTTGGTAAATAATCAAACAGACAAGGTGGCGGATCACCTTCTTTTCTACCGGTTAGATATCTTGAATAGTTCTCAATACCAGAGCAGTAACCTAATTCATTGATCATCTCAATATCATAGGAAGTTCTCTCGCGGATACGCTGCTCTTCTAATAATTTATTGTTCTCTAAAAAATACTGACATCTGTCATTTAACTCATCTTTAATCTGCTCTACAGCATGATCAAGAATATTCTTTGGAGTTACATAGTGAGTTTTTGGAAAGATTGTGGTTCTGGCTAACTTTTGGAAAGTCTCACCTGTTAGAGGATCAAAGGTTTTAATTGACTCGATCTCATCATCAAATAATTCTAGTCGCACGGCATATCCATCAGAGTCAGATGGATAGATATCAATCACATCTCCCCTTACTCTAAAGGTAGAACGGGCAAAACCTAAATCATTTCTTGTATATTGAAGATCGGATAAGCGTCTAGTGATTTGTTCTTGAGTTATCGGCTCCCCTACTGAAACATGCAACATCATCTTTAAGTAGGTTTCAGGTTCACCTAAGCCGTAAATAGCTGATACAGAACAAACTACAATAACATCTTTACGCTCCATCAGAGCCTTAGTTGCAGAAAGACGCATCTGATCGATGTGATCGTTTACCTTAGCATCCTTTTCGATAAAGGTATCAGATGAAGGAACATAAGCTTCTGGCTGATAATAATCATAGTATGAGACAAAGTACTCAACAGCATTTTCTGGGAAGAACTCTTTCATCTCACCGTAAAGCTGAGCTGCTAAGGTTTTATTGTGAGATAGGATCATGGTAGGCTTGTTAAGCTTTGCAATGACATTTGCCATGGTAAAAGTCTTACCAGATCCGGTTACACCTAACAGAGTTTGAAATTTATCTCCTTGGTTAAAACCATTAACCAGGGATTCTATAGCTTCAGGCTGATCGCCTGTAGGCTTATATTGAGAATGTAATTTAAAATTCATATGTCAAAAGCAAACGGAAGACAAACTGATTATAGTTCTCATGTTAGCAAATGGAATTCCACTTGCAATCACATATCTGAAAAATCCTATAAAATATTCAATATCAATCTTCACTAAAGCACTATACTTTATAGAGAACTTGTTGATAGATAAAGGTTCAAGGCGCTTTAGTCAGAATAACTAAAATTCACGTTAGTAAATGTAGTATAAAGCAAGATAGATTAATATTGTGTAACCGTATTCATTGAGATAAAAATCACATTATTAACAAGACAAAACAAAATTAATGTGGTCAATAGTCAAAGTTTATAGTAAATTACACGGCACAATAGAGAACGGACTTTTGTTTTAATCTTTGCTGTGCGTAAATTGTGCTATTTTCACACAACATAGTTTTATTGGAATAAAATTCAATATAAAACTAGGCAATAACAGTAAAGTTACAACGTTAATAAAGTTATTCTCTTAATATAATAAAAAAAATATATAACAATCAATGAATACACAAAAACGTCATTTAGAAATAAAGACCAAGCTTGCTGGATCTCAGACTCTTGAAGAGGAATTGTCGTTAAAAGAAAAGACTGATCCCAAACTTCTAGGTTCTTTTGACAAACTGTGTGCCATGCCATGTGACATTGCAACTTTGTCTGTCTCAAATGATTGTATAATTTCTGACTATGTCGATTTTCACAGTACAAACAAGGTGAATAATGCAAAAGCCAACTACCAGGAGCTTATTTCATCTTTGGGAAAATTGTTTTAGTTAGAAGCAAATGTATACAATTGTTTTACAAGGTTTAAATCACTTTACTGGAGTTAGTTCATTAGTTGCAGCTATGACTTATTCTTTGTCATTGCAGGGACTAAAAACAGTATGCATTGATGCTGATAACAGTATAAATTCAGTAAGTTCTTCTCTTTTATTTGGTCTTAAAAGACAAGATTACGGTTTTTTAAATGCCTTAAAAGACAATTCTTTTAATAAAGGCAATAACAATTTACTATTCAAATATTCAGAAAACGCTTATTTCATTCCTTTTGGAAATTCTGTTGAACTTATACAAACACCTGACTATTGTATATATACAGCAAACTCTCTAATTAAAGCACTTGATGCTTTTAAAGCTATCGATTTTGTAGTCATTGACGCTGGTAACAGAGAATCACAATTTGCTAAAGCCTTAGCTTCTATTTCAACTATGACGGTTACAGTCATTGAAGCAGAGCAAAATTCCTTAGTCAGATTGAACAGCATTGAAGTTCAAGACAATGAGTATTTTCTTGTAAATAAGATTGTGGCCTCAAGTAAGATCATGAATGATGTATTCATGCTTATGAAAAAAAGCAAGGTTGGTAACTGTATTTTAAATTCTGCAATTGAATTTGATGAATCAGTAATTGACGCTAACATGCATCAAGAACCATTCTCAAGATTTCTGCCAATAAGCGCCTCAACTAATGCCTTAGAGCGAGTACTCTTTGACATCATTCTTATCTGTAAAAATGTAGGAGCAGAAGAATAATGTTAAAAAGGGTTAGAGATGAGGCTATAAATCCTCTTGATTTATATGACAGCTGGAGGCTGAACGGTGCCAAGAAAATCACCTGTTTAGTAAATTTCTTCTTTCTAACTCTTGTGTTAGCAATTCTCCCTGTAGAGAACAGATACTATAAAAATTTAAGACAGCACTTTTATTTATTTTATCCTCAAATTCAAAGAAACAGACCTAAGATATTAGATCCTCTAAGAATACTTATTCAAACTGTATTTTTACTTTTTGTAAGATTTGATCCTAAAAAAGGACAGCGCAGTGCTCAAGCAGTCAACTCGCTGGTTGAATTTTTTAGAAAGTACATAGGAGAGCCTGTACTTAAAAAGGTTACCAGACTCACTGTAAAAGTTGACGATAGAGCAAATTCTAAAAAAGGCATTCTTTTGAATAAAAAGAATTATGTACTTTTAAGAGTTTTACTCGTAGGCTCACTATTGAGCTGTATCCTTGCTGTAACACAGCCTTTTGATGTTACTTATCAGTTAATCTTCGTGGGACTGATGTGGCTTTTAGCGGTTCTTTTAAAGCCTGTAAAGAACAATGTCGCCCTGATGTTGCTGATTTTTATCTCAATCATCATTTCAACTCGTTACATCTACTGGCGTATTACCAAAACTGTACTGCTTACAGATCCTGTAACTGCAGTATGCGCGCTCTTACTGTTAGCTGCCGAAATTTATGCCTATATAGTCTTGATTTTATCCTATTTTCAGGTATGTTGGGTCCTAGACAGAAAACCATATCCCCTGCCAAAAGATACCAGTCTATGGCCTACTGTGGATATCTTTATACCAAGCTACAATGAACCTCTTGAAGTAGTAAAACCTTGTCTTTTAGCAGCACTTGATCTTGACTGGCCTCAGGATAAGTTGAAAGTGCATATGCTAGATGACGGCACTAGAAAAGATTTTGAAAATTACTGCAAAGAAATTGGTGTTAACTACATCATAAGAAAAGAGCATAACCATGCAAAAGCCGGTAACATCAACCATGCTTTGACCGTAACTAATGGTGAGATTATCGCCATCTTTGACTGTGACCACGTACCTACAAGAGCCTTCTTACAGATGACTGTAGGTTGGATGGTTCATGATCAGAAGATAGCTTTAGTGCAAACACCTCACCACTTCTATTCTGATGATCCTTTTGAAAAGAACCTTTCAATTAAGGGTGATGTTCCAGCTGAAAACTCACTCTTCCATGACTTCATTCAAAAAGGTAATGATACCTGGAATGCAACCATGTTCTGCGGTTCTTGCGCTATCATAAGACGCAAGCCTCTAGAAGAAATTGGTGGTATTGCAGTTGAGACTGTTACAGAAGACGCTCATACCTCATTAAGATTAAACAGAAAAGGTTATTCATCAGCTTTTATCAGTATGCCATTAGCAGCTGGTCTTGCTACCGAGTCACTTGCCGATCACATCAATCAGCGTATTCGATGGGCTCGTGGTATGGTACAGATCTTTAGAATTGATAATCCTCTGTTTGGTAAAGGACTTACCATTCCACAACGTATCTGCTTTGCTAATGCGATGATCCACTTCTTACATGGACTGCCTCGTATTATCTTCTTGTTAGCACCTCTACCATTCCTGTTCTTTAATGTATACGTAATTTTCGCCTCAGGTCTTATGATCTTTGCTTACGTTTTACCACATATGGTTCACTCAACCATTACCAATCAAAAGATTCAAGATAACAAGCGCTTCTATTTCTGGGGTGTTATCTATGAGACGATTTTGTCCTGGTACATCACTGTACCTACCCTTGTGGCTTTAATTTCACCTAAACACGGAAAATTTAACGTAACAGCTAAAGGCGAATCCAATGAGGAAACCTATTTTGACTGGACCGTGTCAAAGTCATATATCTTTTTGATTATTTTAAACTTTGCAGGTCTCATCTACGGTTTTTACAGAATTGCAACCGATCCTTATGCCGAGGTATGGATAATTCTCATCAATATTGCATGGGTTTGCTATAACCTCTTAGTTTTAGGTGCAGCATCTGCTGTAGCATTAGAGAGAAAACAGGTAAGAAGTTCTCCTCGTGTAGCTTGTAACATTAGAGCACAGCTAGAGCTTAAAAATGAGAACTCTATTTCTGTTGTAATTACAGATTTCTCAAAAGAAGGTCTTGGAATCAAACTTCCTACACCTAACTTAGATGGCAAGTCTGTAGCAGATCTCCTATATTTAGATATGCCCTTGCATATCACCATCGCTAATGCTGGTATAAGATACCGCTTTATAGGAACGGTGCGTTTCTTTAACAAAAGCAAAATTGGTTTGAAGCTGCATTTAAACGGCTTAAAAGAGAACATCGAATATATTAGAACCACTTTTGCCTGTGCTGACAGATGGTCACACAGCTTTGAAAATTTACATCAGGATGGATTACTGCATGGTATCCATACCTTGATTAAATTCGGCCTGAACGGATATTTAAAAATGATAAAAAATGCTCCTCCTGTTTTCAGAGAGGTGCTATTTTTGATTGTGCGCTCAATGCTTTTTGTCTTCAGTCTGTTACCACAGCCACTTGATCTGACAAAAGATCTGCCATTGAACAGACAGCTTAACAAGACAGAGTGTTAACGGAGTACTTATGCTATCTAAATCTTATAAGTTAGTAACAGCACTATTACTTGCAACCTATGTAACTACTGGTGCTTATGCAGCTGACAAAGTAAAAAAAGAAGAGTCTAAAGCTGTTACAGTTGAAAACGTTACTCCTGTAAGAATTGAATCAATTCCTAGCACTGTAACTAACTACCCTCTATCAAGTCTTGATTGGGTTGATCCTAGCGGTGGCTTAGGACTATCAGGAGTTACTCCTAAAAGAAGCGTACATTTTTCAATTAAGAAAGATGAGTTAATCACTGACTCAGCTCTGTTTCTGTACTACACCCCATCTCCATCTTTAATTCCTGTAAGATCACAGCTAAATGTTTACCTAAATGGTCTTTTAGTAAAAACTCTTCCAATTGAAAAAGATGCTTTAGGTAATAAGGTAGAAAAGGAAATACCTCTTGATCCTCGAGCTATTGGTGACGACAACATCATTGAATTTGAGTTTATAGGTCACTATACAGATATCTGCGAAAACCCAGTAGACTCAACCTTATGGTTAAACATTGGTGCAGCTTCAAACTTAAGACTGTCAAAGCAGAAGCTACATATTGCTAATGATTTAGCTAGCTTTCCTGTACCTTTCTTTAATATAACTACCTCAGATAAAACTGTACTGCCAATTGTATTTGCAACAGTTCCTGATGAAATCACCATAAAGGCAGCTTCAATCGTAAGTTCATATGGAGGTGTACTCACCAAGTGGAGAGGTATTGATTACCCTGTTTTTATTAACAATCTGCCTGATGATGGCAATGCTATTGTCTTTATAACTAATGACAATCGCCCATATTTCCTGCAGGATTATCCAAAGACTGATGTTCCAACAATTGAAATGGCAGACATTCCTTCAACTCTTACAGGCAAGATGCTGATTGTTTCAGCTCCTGATTCTGAAGGTCTGGTGATTGCAGCTAAAGCTTTAGCAATGGGCAACGTTCTTTTCAACGGTCCTTTGAGTAAGATTTTAGAATATAAGGAAATTGAAAAGAGAAAACCTTATGATGCACCAAACTGGATTGATACTTCAAAAAAGGTAACTTTTGGCTCTCTTGCTACCTATGACGAACAATTAAGTTCACAGGGGTTTAAACCTGTACCTATTAACTTAGAGCTGAACTTACCACCAGATCTGTACTTTGTGAACGGTTCAAGAATTGATATGAACCTTCTGTATAAGTACTCTAAGCCATCTCCTTTAGGAATGTCTCAGTTAAGATTCTTAGTTAATGATCATCTGCTAAGATCATACCCATTAAAGCCTGAGAATGAATCTGATGTAATTACTGAGAATATGCCTCTTTTAGGCACCTTAAACTTGTTTACCAAGTCAAAGGTTGAAACTTCATTCTTAAAACCAATGAACAAGTTAACTTTTGATTTTAATTACTCAATGATCTACACCTCAAAGGTTAACGAGTGTACTACTCAGTTGCCTATTCCAAATCGTGTAGAAATTGATCCTGCTTCAACCATAGATTTCTCAGGCTTATATCACTTTACCTTAATGCCAAATCTAGAGTTGTTCTGGAAGAGTGGTTACCCATTCTCAATCTATGCTGATTTACAGGAAACTGCAGCTGTAATCACCACTCCATCTGATACTAGTGATTTATGCGCTCTATTCAATACATTAGGCAGAATTGGCGCTCAGTTAGGCTACAGTTCAACTAATATTGATATTGTTACCGATATTTCAGAAAAAAATGAAGACAGACTTGCCTTTAAAGATATTTTAGTGATAGGTCAGGTGCCAGATTTCTTAAAAACTGATGATAATGCAACCTTAGTGTTAAACAAGACTCGTCAGGCAATTTCAACCTCATTTAACAATCAGATGCCTAACAGTTTTTCTAGTGAAAAGAGAGATGTTACCCAAAAGATGACTGCTCAAAGCTCTGAAGGTTTAGGTGCAATTATTTCATTCAGATCACCTCTTAACAAAGATAAGACTGTAGTTGCAATTCTCTCTGACAGTTCATCTGGTATGGAAATTGTAAATGAGAACCTTATTCTAAATGCATCATCTAGTGAAGCTCGTGGATCTATTACCCTCTTTAAAGAAGACAGAAGCAGAAGCTTTGATGTTGGCGAAAGCTATTATGTAGGTGATTTACCTTGGTATCAGCGTGTGTACTACGTAATGCTTGATAATCCTTGGATGTTGATGATTTTGTCACTATTCAGCTCAGTAGTATTCTGTATAATCTGCTATAAGATTTTAAAGAGAATTCAAAAGGCAAGATTATTAAAGAAGTCACAGAGAAAGGCCCAATAAGGACACAAGCTATGACAATTAAGAAAACTCTTTTATCTTTAATTCTCTGTATTTGTGTTGCAAGTGCTAATGCAGGCAATTTGTACAGTTATGATAAGTACCTTACTTACCATTATAGTCAGGGCAGAATCACTGAAAATGCCAAGGCAGAGGATACAATATTTGCAAAATACCAAGCTTATAACCTGTTTTTTGCAATTGTTGACACAAACAAAGAATTGTTTGCAACCTTGCTGCAAAATTTTGAGAGTATCCTTTGCATGGGATCTATAAATTTATATATTCCCAATAAAAGCTCAACATTAGGCAAAAACAGTGATACTTTCGATGTTGGTGCTGCCCTGTTTACAGCTTATTCTCTGTTAGAGGCTTCAGAACAATTTTCAGAACCTGAATATAAGAGTAAAGCTCTGAAAATCATAAAAAGCATTAAAACCAAGTTTGCTGTCAAAAATGAAATCTTAGGTGAGCTTATAGTTTCAGCTTATGACAAAAATCAGAACCTTTTCATTAGACCATCTGATTTTCCTTTGTTTGTAGTGCAAAGATTATCAGAACTTGATCCTGATCTGAAAAAACTCTTACATAACTCATATGTAGCTATTGTAAAGGGTGCAGGAGACGGCTTTGTAGCTGACGAGCTTCAATTCAATGCCGATGGCAATCTTGTCATTAAGAAAAATACGATTGGAGCTGCTGATGCCCTGAAGTTTTATTTATTCTTAAATATTAGTTCAAAGGCTGATGCTAACTTTAGGTTATTAAAACCTTTATATGACAATATGGAGAAATCTTTAAATAAAGATTTAAAGGCTCCCTTAGAGTACAATTTCTTTGATAAAGTCGAAAGTGGTGAAGGCTCAATTGCCTATACAGCCGCCTTATTGCCAGATGCTAAAGGAAAAATTAAAGATTATTTAAGAACACAACTTAAAAGTTATGTATTTAAACCTCATGACTTTTATACTCATACATTAGCTCTCTTCTCATTAGGCTATGACAGAAACTGTTTTTCATTAGCGCCTGATGGCAGGATTATGGTCAAACATTAGTTCAGAATAGATTAGTTGTTCAGAATAGATTAGTGCTTTTATAAGTTTTATGAAATTTTTGCGATTACTTTTTTTAGCAAGCTCTCTAGCATGCTTAGCGTCATTTAACGCTCAGGCAAGTGAAGGCCTGTCTTTAAAAAAAGAAGATCTGCACATTAAGATGGAACAGCCAAATCTGCCTGCAACTAAGAACTATGAGTATTTAGAACAGATTAAAAAGCTAAAAAAGAGTCAGGATTATGCTAAGAAAACTTATAATCCAATTCTTGAATTAAATGCTTTAGAAAAACTTGCACTTATCTCAGGCCGTTCTTCAAAAGAATACCTAATTGCTTATGTTCGCTTTAAGGTAAATCAAGGTGGCAAAGCAAGAGAAGAAGCTAAAGAAGCAGTAGACAAATTATGCAAAATGGGCAAATACACCTATGAATGTATTCAAGGTAAAGCCCTTTATGATATTTCATCGCCTCAGATGAAAATCAAGCTTCAATCTTTTAACATGCATGAAACCAATCGCGACTATGAAGCTGCGGTAAAAGACATGGATGATCTTATGGGCATTCCTCTTGAGCATTCTTTAAGACATCGTTACTTTGTGATGATGGGTAATATTGAAGGAAGAGAGAGGGAAGCCATCACAGGCTTAGAAGCTATCGTAAAAGAAGATCCTACTGACAGTTCTTTCAAGTTTGAAGTAAAAAAAGACATCAATACTTTCAAAGCACAATTGCTAGCTAATCAGGCTATAAAAGTAATTGATGATACCAAACAGTCTACAGTTGCTCAAAATAAGCTAAAAAAAGCAATCAGAATTGATCCTGACAACTCTAATGCTTCTTACTGGAAAGAAATTTTAAGCTACAGTACCTACTACAGAATGATTGAACAGGCTGACAAATTGCTTGAACAAAATAATGTAAAAGCATCCTCAGCTCTATATCTAAGAGCTACAAATGTCTTAAAAGACAGCCCTTATGCTTATGTAGGATTAACTAGATGTGCAGTTTTAGATAAAGATGTGCCTTCCTTTGAGAAATACTCAAATTTAGCTATTACAAATTCTAAAAAAGAATCAGATGCTGAAAGAAAGAGAATTTTCTCTTCCATGGTTTCATTAAAAGGAGATCTCTATTCAAATATTGCTGATGACTATCAGCAAAAAGGTGACAGAGAGAATGCTGTATTCTATTACATGAAAGCCTTAAAGATAGACAACACCTCTGTATGGAATGCTTATGCTTTATCTAACTTACTTTTAGATAAAGGTGATCGCTACACTGCCTTAAAGACAATTGAAGAGGTATCACCTTCTGTTAAAAACACCTCTGAATATGCTTTTGCTCATGCTTTGATATTAGATAAGACAGGAAACACTAAAAAAGCTTTTATAGTCTTAAGTCCGTATAGACATACAAGTCAGAGTATCGATGAGAATATCGAACGTTTTGAGCAGACTTTAGCTTTAGAAAAAGCAAATAAACTTTATGCTTCAGGTGATCTTAATGGCGCTATAGAAGCTATTGAAAAATACAAAGTTCCATATATTGAAACAACCAAAGCACAATACATGTATGAAGCAGGTGATCTCAATCATGCTGTTGAAGCATTAAAAGATGCTGTTGCTAAAGATAATACTCAAACCTATTCAAAATTACGTTTAGCTCAGATTTATCACGAATTAGGTGATGATGAGAACGCCTCAGCTGTAGCTTTATCCTTAAAAGAAGAATCATCAAACTTATCTTTGGATAATCAGAGAGCTTTAGGAGAGTTATTCTCAGATCTTAAAAGATTTGATGATGCCATTGCTGTATATGAAACAGGCTTAGAAAATAACAGCCTAGATGATAGCCATGAAGATTTAGCTTTAGTTTCAGATTTAGTAACCCCATCAAATAACAATACAACAGCTAATAACTTTAAGGCACAGGCTCTTGAAGTGTCTGAAAGTGAAAAGCGTATGACCAAAGCCTGGATGCAAAGAAACATTGCGGTAATTGAAGGAGAGCAATATAAGAACGGTACCAAAGCTTTAGAAGACTACAGAAAAGCTCTGGCTATTTATGATGACAAGATTGGTCTTTACAGTGATGACAAGCTTTACACTAAAGCTTTAAGAACTCCTGATGAACCACAGGATTGGCTGCGTCAATCAATTGCCTCACGTGGAGCTGAATACTATCAGGAACATAATACTGTAATTACTGATGCCATTAGATTTATTAGAGATTCAGGTCATGGCGGTTACTCTGATAACAAAGGCTTTATCAATGTCTTAAATATCTCTTTCCATATGTTAAGTGGCAGAGTAGCCTTCCAAACCGACAGAACTGTAACCGATGCTGGAACCTTAACTGGTGGAGCCTATAACGATATGTTCGGTTCATGCTTTGCAACAGGTTGTAATGATTTTTCAAAGCACAAGAGAAGCATCAACACTTATGCCTTATCTTATGACAATGAAGTATTCCATGTAGATGTTGGTACAGCTCCCAAAATTTCAGGCAACAAAGTTACCTCAAATGCTCTTGTAGGTGGCTTTAGAACCTATTTTGATTATAAAGACTGGTCATTTACTCCATATGTATACCACAGAGCTGTAGATAATTCTCTACTCTCATACTTTGGTGACAGAGATCCTGCTGATGGCAAGTTATGGGGCGCTGTTAAGAAGACAGGAGTTTCTCTTACAGTAAGTAACTATATCAATGAATATTCAGGTATCTGGCTAAAAGGCGGTATAGATGTTCTAAAAGGAACAGATGTAGCCTCAAACACCAAGTTATCTTTCATGGGAGGATATTACTTCCATTTAATCAACAGACCTAACGAGAGATTAACCCTCTCCCCTAGTGCCATGTATATGCACTACAACAAAGATCTGTCAGGTTATACCTTCTCACAGGGTGGTTACTATTCACCTCAGCAGTACTATTCAACCTCACTATCATTGGCTTATTTGAGAAGATATGACGATTTTTCATATTCAGTCGAAGCTTCATTATCATTAAGCCATGCTACAACCGATAGTATTGACCGTTATCCATTAAAATCAAAATATTATTTGGCAGTTGACTATGATGCTGTAACTACTAAGAGTTCATCTACTACCATAGGTGGCGGTATCACTGCAGCTGCTGAAAAGCGCTTTGGTAGCCACTTCGTATTAGGAGCTCAGTTAAAAGCAATTAAATCTGACGATTACTCACCTTTAAACGGAACTTTATACTTTAGATATTACATGGATGCCTGGGAGGGAGATTTGCCAATGCCTCCTTCAGGACCTACCCCTTATGTGGAGTGGTAAAAATGGATTTAGGTATTAATAATCTAATTTCCCAGCTTCAAGAGTTTCAGCCAAATGGTTTCTATCTTTTAACCACTTCAGGTAAGCAGATAGCTGTAAATCTTGCACTAAACTGTTTATATCACAACAGTAACGAAGACTGTTTAAGATTTTTTATAACAGGTGGAATAGAACCTCAAAAGATGCTCTCATATCTTGAGAATAAAAATATTGCATCATCTATTAAAGCTCATGTTTATGAATATAATGAGAACACACTTGAGGTTACTAAGATTGTAAAAGATCTCTTGTTACAGAAAGTAAATGATGAAAAGTCATTAGTTGTACTTTTGTTACATGACAGTCTTTTAACTAAGCTCTCAAAAAGACAGCTACAATATACCTTATTATCTTTAGAAGAGTTTGCTGCTGAGTACTCTCTATCTGTTGTGCTCATTACCCATGGACTGTTTGAAAACGATCTTGTAAAAAGACTTTTAAGTGAAAGTAATCACTACTCAGGCTTGGTTTCTTTTACAGACAGACCAAATGGTATTTTAATGAATACCCTCTTTTGGAGAGAAGCTGACGGTCATTTCATTCAGTCAAACAACCAAATCAAGATTGATGAAAATGGGATTGAAGTAGTAGTACCTGATACTAATCTTATTGCTTCAATAGATGAAAATACCTGTTACATTACTGATAACACTTTCACTCCAGACAGTGCCGTTTACAGCAATGTAAAAAGATTTAACTCTAATCAGGAGCTTTTTGCTGATGCCATTAAAAATGCGACAGCAGCATCTGTATTCTTAACTGTTACCTCACGTGAAACCATTGATGAAACAGCTGAATATGTTTATAAGCTGAGAAATGCCAGAGGAAGCAACCTCAAGATCATCGTCATAGAAAAAGTAAGAGGCATTAGAGCTAATTCTGAACAGTTTTTAATTACCTGCGGCGCTAACTTTATCTTTGAAACTGATGCTAAAGGCACTTACATCAATGCGATGCTGCCTACTCTAAAAACACTGGTATTTCAAAAGAATATCAGTAAGAGCTTTAATGAAATTAAAGATAACTACCACTTGATTGATAATGAAGGTAAAGGCTTTTTGATGCCTCAGGACTTTATTTTAAAAGTGCAGAATTTAATTTCACATAATCTTGAAGGCTCTAATTTAAGGGGCACCTTAGCAAAGCTTACTGTAAAAGACGGACTTACCGAAAAAATGTGTGTAAGTCAGTTCAAACCTAAGCGTGGCGGTGACTACTGTACCGTTATGCATGATTTCATTATTCTTTACTTACCAAGTTGCCGTGAAGGTGAGCTTGCCATTACTCTAGAACATACTTTTAATACCAAACCAACTACGTTATTTAAGACATGCTCTGCTGTATATACATATCAGGAAATCGTTTCAGAAATTAAAGCTCTTGGATCAACTGAGTTTGATTCCTTTGAAGATGTAAACTTCATGCATGAAATCATCATTAAACAAAGACAAGAAGAGTTGATGAAAAAGAAAGCAAAGAGTATCTATGATTTAGCAGATACTTCTCTTGTAACAGCAGTGCCTGTATCCATGAATGAACTGTGGAAGGATGAACAAGATGCTTGATACTCTACCATTAACTGATATCGTAGAACTGGTTGCATTATGTGGAGTTTTATTTATTCCAGTAGGATTCTTTTTAAGAAAGACTTTTGATAAATATCGCGTTATTTTCAGAATATCAACAAAATTTCGCTCAAAATTAAAAGACAAAGGCACTTTTAAAGACTTCATTAAGAAATAAAAGTATGAAAACTGAGCTTAATGCGATACAGCCAAAAGTAGTATTTAGGGGATCTTTATTTTTCGCCTCTTTATACATTTTTAAAGTAGGTCTGTACTTAACTGGTTTTATTGATTTTTCCTTACTGCTAAACCTCTTAGGTTTTACAGCCGTTTGTCTTCATTTTAAGCATAAATACCTCAACAAGCTCTACAGAACAATAGCGGTTATCTTAACCTTCGCTCTGTTTTATCATGACAGCTATCTGCCTTCTGTTGAACAGATGATTGCTCAAAGAAACAACCTTACTGATTTCTCTTTAGGATATATAGTCGAGTTTATTGAAGGCTTTATAAACTTAAAAATGATCTTTGCTTTTATGCTTGCGATCATCATTTTGTATTTTTCCTCAAGATTTGTAAGAGTAATTACGGTTACTTATGTGCTTATTATGGCAACAGTAGTAACTCCTGACGATTTCTTTAAAAACATTATTGATAACGATGACAGTATTAAGGTTAACGAAAACTTTATCGCAACTAAAATCAATAAAGGTCTGGTCGAGCAAAGAGGTAATTTCACCAAAACCAATCTGCAACGTTATTTAGAGACTTTCTACGAAAAAGAAAGTGAAAGAAAGATTGATTTTCCGGCCCATTTAAGAAAAAACTTTAAACCATTTAATATCGTAGTTTTACAAGTAAATGGCATGTCTAACAAAGATCTCTATGTACATAATGCTAAAGAGCATGCTGTATTAAAAAGATTTGATATCTATTTAAGTGATTTTAATTCTGCAACTACAGACAAAAATGAGGCTACTTTACGTTTATTTGATGCTGTATGCGGTCAGAAATCTCGTGATGAGCTCTTAAAAGACAATAAAAACTGCTCACTGTTTAGAGCATTAGAAAGATTAGGCTATTCTGGACAGTATTTATTTGACAGAAAAGAAGACAACCTGAAAGTTGCTAAATTCTTACAAGAAAAAACTGTTTTTCCTCTAGCTAAGATTGAGACTAAAGAAAAGCCAAATCAGTTACTCTCAACCTTAAATCGTATTGATGTTATGTATGAGTACATAGAAGCTCAAAGATTAGAGCATAACAATCAGATGTTCTCATTTTTAAGAACAACACTTGCAGACAATGTACGTGGTGAAACTGAATACGATTTGATATTAAAGAACTTTTTATTAAATCTTGATAAATTTGTAGATTACTTATCAGGACTTCCTAACGATACCCTGTTTGTACTTATACCTGCAGATGGATCTGCACTGCAGGGTGATAGAACTCAGTTAAAAGGTGTAAAGGAGATCCCATCACATACTCTTACAAATGTGACCGCAATGGTTAAGTTTATAAGTCACAAACAGAGAGCTTCAGCTATCAATGTAACCTCTCCTACAAGCTACATGGGTATTGCTCATTTAATCAAGAGAGCTATTGATGGCAACATCTTCTATGAAGACAATGTGATGTCAAATTTAGCTTTAACTGAAGATCTGTCTCAGACCTCCCCTGTATCAGAAAACGAGCAAGCGGTATTTTTAAAGTTTAAAGATCGTTTCTTCTACAAGAGTGCATCTGAGGACTGGACTCAATATACAGAGTAGTTTATTACATATTCAAAAAACAAAACTTCTTTTAAAGAAGTAAACAAGACAACAATCAGCAAACATAAGTTAAATAAAACGAAGAGATTAGGCAGTATGTTTAAGGCTTTAAAGAAAATTCCTCAAAATAAGCTTTCATTTTCCTTAAGAATTGGAAGTTTAGCGGGAACTTATTTTCTATTTAAATTCGGACTCTACTTTATGGCCATGTCTGGATTTGATTTTGCCTTTAATTTTGTGCTCTTTTTACTATGTCTGTTTTCATTTAGACAAAAGACTTTAAATAAATTTTACAAGAGCTTTTTAATTATCTTCGGACTGCTGTTACTTTATCATGACAGCTACCTGCCTATGTTCACTCCTCAGGTGGTCTATGAGGAAAAAGGCTTTAGTGGAATATCTGAGCTAATATCAACATTTATAACAGAATACTTTGATTTTTCCTATTTTGGGCTCTTCTTAATACTGTTTATTGCAATATTCTTCCTAAATGACTTTTTAAAGATAACTTCTTTTGTGATGGTAGGATTTATAACAGTATCTGTACTTAATATTTCTGCTTTGAGTGTATCTAAAGAAGCTAATTCTCAAGCAGTGCAGAATGTAGTAGCAGACAGTGCTGATATTCCGCCTCAAATAGGAACTGCCGACAGTCAGAGCATCGAAAACTACTTACAGACATTTCTAGAACTTGAAAGACAGCGTATCGTCACCTTGCCATCTGCCCTTCCAGAGCAATTTACACCGTTTGACATTGTAATTGTCAATATCTGTTCCATGGCAACAGATGATATTGAGGCATCTAACCTTTTAAAGCATCCTTTATTTAGAACTTTTGATTTTAGTTTTGAAACCTTTAATTCTGTATCCTCATATTCAACACCATCTTCATTAAGACTTTTACGCTCTAACTGTGGTCAAATGACTGAAGCTCAGATGTATAAAGAAAGAAGATCCGAATGTGAGCTTATTACCTCATTAGAACAGTTAGGCTATCAGAGTGATGTCTATTTTGACCATAATGGTAAGTATGGCGACTATTTAAAGACCTTACATGATTTAGGTGGATTAAAAGATAATATCCATGATCTTTCAAAGCTGGCTGTAAAATACAACGCTTTTGATGGTAGTGGAATTAGAAGCGATGCTGATTTATTTACAGCCTATATAAATAACGTTGCCAATAACGGTAGCGTCAATAACATTACATTTATGAATCTCTTATCCCTTCATGACGGTAACAGACTTGCTGGCGAAAAGAAATCTCAAAGCTATGCACCTCGTTTAAAACTCTTACTGGATGATCTTGAGGATTTTATTGAAAACATCAAAAAGTCTAAGAGAAATACGCTCTTTATCATGGTGCCAGAACATGGAGCTGCTATTCGTGGTGATAAAATGCAGATTGCTAAACTAAGAGAAATTCCTACAGATAAGATCACCAGAATTCCTGTAGGTGTAAGTTTCTTAAGTGCACAGAGAAATGCTGTAGGTGGTGGTATAGCTAAGGCTCACAAGACAAAGAGGATCAAAGGATTCTATAGCTATTTAGCTATTTCTGAGATTGTAAAGCGCTCAATTGAGGACAATGTCTTTGCTAACAATGAAGAAGAGAGCAAAACAGATAAGATTGAAGATATTTTCTACGATTTACCTCAAACAGCATTTATTGCTGAATCAACTAATGCTTACTATATGAATTTCCAACATCAGGACTTTTATAAGTTAAAGGGTGAGCATTGGGAAAAATACATAAAGTAAGCTAATGGCTTTTATATCACCTTTGTAAACAGTTAAACGTATTGATGATTGTTTTATAAAAAAAACTTTACCAAAAAGTGTTGACAGCATTACACTTTGTCTTTATAATCATCTGCGTTTTCACGGTGTTCCTCCTTAGTTCAGTCGGTAGAACGGCGGACTGTTAATCCGTATGTCGCAGGTTCAAGTCCCGCAGGAGGAGCCATGAAAAACAACAATCTATTTTTGGAGTTCCTCCTTAGTTCAGTCGGTAGAACGGCGGACTGTTAATCCGTATGTCGCAGGTTCAAGTCCCGCAGGAGGAGCCAAAAATAATACAGGCAACCATTTGGTTGCTTTTTTTATCCCCTCTATCTCGCATTTTTTAAATCTTCTTATTGAATTTTCTAACGAAATTTATATGATCTTAAATAAATTAGATAAGGAGATAACCATGTCAAAAGCTTTAATTGTATATACTCAGGGAACAGAAGACATTGAGTCTACTGCTGTATTAGACATCTTAAAAAGAGGCGGTGTAAATGTAGTAACCGCATCTGTAAGTGCAGATGGTTCTCGCTTGGTAAACCTAGCTCATGGATCCACCCTCTTATGTCAGCAGAACATTGAAGATGTTAATGAGGACTTTGATCTTATTGTCGTTCCTGGTGGACCTGGTACTAAGAGTTATTCAGGCTGTCAAAAGCTAATTGATATGTTAAAGTCTCAAAAAGAAAAGAAAGGACTAATTGGAGCTATCTGTGCTGCTCCTGGATTCATTCTCTATTCATGCGGTATTTTAAAGAATACTGAAAAGGCATCAACCTACCCTGGTTGTGAGTGTGGAGCTAAATTCAGTGAAAAGCCTGTAAGTGTAAATCCTGAAGAAAACATCATTACAGGTCGTGGTCCTAACTATGCAATTCCATTTGCTTTGGAGTTGTTAAAAGCTCTTGAGGGTGAAGCTAAGGCTAAAGAAGTGGCCGACGGAATTTTATTTAACGAATAAGCTTAATTGTCGTAAATCACGAAATTGTGAGCTTTAATAAAAAAGGGAGGCTTTAGCCTCCCTCTTAAAATCTATCAGTACTTACTACTTAAACCATTTGTTGTAGATCTTATCGTAAGTACCATCTTCTTTGATCTTTTTAAGACCTGCGTTAATCTTTTCCATTAAAGCTGTGTTTTTCTTATTGGTTACAATACCCAAGTCTGCAGCACGAACCACACTCTCTGGTACATGTACAAGCTCTTTATCGCCTGTCTGTACTAAATAGAACTGATTTACAGGTGTACCAGTGATAACAGCTTCACAGCCGTGCTTTTTAAGCTCCATATAAGCTTCGGTTACGGTATTAAAGTTTTTCACTTTAGCATCTTTAATGCCTTCAGCTACGATTGCACCAACAGAGCCTAACTGTACACAAACGCCTTTACCCTCTAAAGCTTTCATGTCCTTGTACTTGCCAACAGAATCTTTTCTTACCATTAGATCCTGACCTGCTACATAGTAAGGATCTGAGAATAAAACCATCTTTTCACGCTCTGGGTTCTTAGTCATACCAGAAATAGCTGCATCAATAGAGTTTGATAAGATTGAAGGAATTAAACCGTCAAACTGCATTGATTCAACTACAACATTAAGATCTGCAGCTTTTCCGATAGCATTGATAACATCAATATCAAAACCTACAATTTCTGAAGTTTTATCATCAACAAAACCAAATGGGGCAAAGGTAGGCTCTGTTCCTACATGGATGGTTTCCTGTGCATAAGAGCTAAATGAATACATAGAAACAATAGCGCCTAAAAGTGCGCCACATAAAGTTGATTTTACTGACATGAGTTTTCTCCATAGAAGTTGATGTCATTATTATGGAGCTTTAATGGTTAATTGTACTAATTTTATGAAAATTGAACTATTTTGCATATAAAGAGTGCATTAGAAAATTTTAATGCTCTGTTTTGTAACTTAATTACAAGATCTCCCACAAAGTTGAAAGGTAAGATTAATAAAGCGTAAGAGATAAAAAAATCAAGAGAGCCTTGATTAAGACTCTCTTTTCTAAGGTTAGCGGAAATGTCTATGATGGTGACCATGTGGACCACGAGGAGGTGGAGGTGGAGCAAAACCTCTTGGACCATCCCAAGGACCAGGACCGAACTCACGAGGAGGAGGTGGTGGAGGTGCGTAGTGAGGACCTGGAGCTGGTGGTAACACCACTACTGTAGGAGGAGGTGGTGGTGGAGGTGCATAATAATGTCCACGCCCTGAACTTATTGAAAATGAAGTATTGTCATCATCAAAATAGAAGCCCATGCCTGCATGTGCCTGAGAGATCATGCCTACAAGGATGAGGACTAATAAGCCAATCTTTAACTTCATATAAATAAACCTTTTGTCATTATCAAAGTTGTTTCAAAAGTAGTTTTAACTCTATATTTAGTATCTGTCACTTACTTCTTGAGCCTGTTTCAGTTCAATTCTGTCTTTTAATAATGCTCTCCAAAACGAGGTCTTAAATCATGACCGAATCTGCGTGGAGGAGGAGGTGCAAAATGATGCTCTGGACCATCATGTTTTGGCTCAAAATGAGGGGCTGGAGCAACTGGTGCTGTATGGGCACCTGATTTACCCATAGAGATACTAGTATCTCCGTTGTCATAAAAGAAACCATAGCTTCCATGAGCTGAAGCTACGGAAACGCAGCCTAATAAACAGATTGCAGCTAAACAGTTTCTAACTTTCATATGAACTCCTTTATAGTTATTCATTTTTTATGTCTTAAAGAATAATTAGTTATTCTTAGAAAGAACTTAGTGTTTATTATTTTTTACACATTTTTTGCAGAAACGAAAAGTAATAAATGCAAACAAATCAGATAGGCATGGCTTTTGTCGATTCTTAAAATACAGAATTTAAAATTGTGTAAGGAGAAGTAAAATTGCTTAATGCGCTTTTGAGAGTTGTTGGCACACCTCGGAGGCAGAAGTTAAAAGGAGTGTTAGAAAAGTGTATAAGCCTAGTTTAAGTGTATCTGCAACGCTTATATTGCAGATACACTGTTATAAAGGAGCTCTTATCAGATAAGAGAACTTACCACAAGTGCCACCATGGCTTAGAAGCTTTGACCGCACTGATGTCGTCTAATCTTGAGCAGATCTTGCCACAGATTGACTCATTGTCATCAGGCTCGCCCCAGTTAGTCTTCATGAGGACTTTAGCTGCACCTGTTACATGACCTACTACATAGATATGGAAACGACCTTCTTTTACAGCTTTTACAACTGATGGACGGAGAACAAGCTGATGAATACATGAATAAGGAATAATTACTCCCTGTGTTCCTGTAAGTCCATGTAAACGGCAGATCTTAAAGAAACCTTCTATCTTTTCGTTAACACCACCTACGGGCTGTACATCACCGAACTGATCGACAGCACCAGTTACTGCAAGATCCTGTCTTATAGGTAAATCTGACAAACTTGAAATTACAGCACACAGCCCCGTTAATGATGCAGAATCACCATCAATTTCACTATATGACTGCTCAAAAACTAGGCTTGCTGATACAGGTAGTGGTTGCTCAGCTCCAAACTCCGTAGCTAAAAAGCCATTGATGATCATCATAGCTTTTGCATGAATTTGACCTGCTAGCTCTGCTTTTCTTTCAATATCGATAACATCACCGTCACCGCCTGCGCGCAGTGTAGCGGTAATTCTTACAGGCTCACCATACTCGTAAGAGGTACCGGCAGTTTCAATGACACTCAAGCCATTGATTTGTCCTGTAACCTCACCTTTTGTCTCTAAAATAATCTGATTGTCACGGTGATTTCGAAGTTCAGATTCAGCTAGAGAATTTACTCTAAAGTCTGCAGCACCAATAGCTTTTAGAACATCATGTTCTGTAACTGTAAAATCTTCACTGCCATGAGCTTTTAAAGATGCATAGCGATTAGCTTCAATGACTAATGAGAGTAGCTTTGCCTCAGGAATACCTAAATAGCGTCTGTCACCACTTTGTCTGCATGACCAGATACATAAAAGCCTTATTGCTTTATCATCAAAAGCGTTGACGTGGTACTTTTCACTGTAAGAAGCCACTAACGAGCCCATTAAGGTCATAGCACCTAGTATTGGATACTCAAGGACAATATCAGCTCGCACAGCATTATCTAATGTCTGCCACATCATATTTAAAGTAGCACAGTCAGTTGCATCACCACATAGAACCAGCTTTAGTCCTTCATTCATCGCAATGCAAGCATCAGCCATACCGAGCCACTTTGGATGATCAATAAAGTGAGAACAAGGCATAACCACAAAGCCAGGCTCTGTTAAAACACCGCTTTCCTTTTCTGAACCGAAAAGCTCAAATTTTGTCGGAGCAATAGCTATAGTAGGGGGAATTGAAGCTACATCTTTGAAAAGGTCACAGGCAATATCAATAGTATCAACACTGGTGCTTCCACATAAGAGCATTACTTTTGATAAAGGGTTATTTAAAAGAGACTTTAAAGCATTACGCGCTCTTAACTGTAATTTAGAAAATGAACGAGGTGTAAGATCTTTTGTAGTCTTAAAAGAGTATTCCCCAAGATTAGTTAAAAGATCATTATATTCAAGCTCTAAAACCGCATCTTCAGCATTCTGAGCTTCTGTTGTATTGTCAGTAAAAACGTATTTCAATATGGTTCACCTAAAGTTCTTTAAACTTTATTTATGATTCTGTATTACTTGAGTCTATATCACTTATGTCTAAATTTCTTGCATATGAAATTCTAGTCAACTTCAAAGCTGTAAATCAAATCTACAGACTGATCAAGTGATGAAATAAATTCAGCATAAAGTCTGCGCATTATCTCATAACGTAACTTAAATTCATTTACAGAATTAAATACACCATAACCATAGGATAATCTAATTCTGTTACTTAAATAGGTTTGTACTTCAACCTGGGTATCGTCACCTGTTCCTGATGAGCCTAACTGCACTCCATCCATACCAAAGATACCTACAACTGAATTTAATATACCTGTAGTGGTGCCTAAACCTAATGTCATTAAAAGTTGAGCACTGCTGTTATCAGAATTACCTGTAACTGTAGACTTTTCAAGTCCATGCCCGTATAAGAGGTATGACAGGATCTCGTTCTGACTCATAGCTGGCATTGAGAATAGGGTGATATTCAAATCGTCACTTCTGCCCTTTACTCTTACACCTGCCACAACATCATCTTCAATTGAGGAAGGATCAACTACAACCTCTGAATTGATTAAAGGTGTAAAGAGATTACCATTAAATTTAGCCTCAGCATTGTTTACGATGAACTTATGACCGTATAGTTCTGCTCTACCATGCTCTAAATAAACTAAACCACTGCCTCTTACAGTATTACTGTCTGTTGCCTTATGGATTTTTACACTACCTAAAACATCAGCTTTTAATCCCATAGCATCAACTTTAATGTCATTTCCAAGATTTACATCCACATCAATAGACATGTCGTTGTTAATGCCATTTTCATTGAGTTTGGTGATCACGCTTTTTAAATTGCTCTCATCATCTACAAAGATCTCATCTTTAGAAGGAGCTATAGCGCTGTTCTCAATGGACTTGAACTTAATTAGGCCTTTTGGAATTTCTACATTGCCGGTGACTTTTAAAATTTTATCTAAGGTAACCTTAGTATGGACATTAGCCTGAGCTTCACCATAGCTTAATAAGAAGATTGGCAGATTGTCAGCATCAACATTAAGCTGACCTAAAGCTTCATTCTCCCAATTTAAATTACCATTTAAACTTGCCTTTGAACCGTTCAAAGACAGGTCACCGTCTAAGATTCCGGTCGAACCATTAGCATTAACGGTAATATCAAAGTCATCAACGGTACCTACGTTGTAGCTAGGATTTGCACTGCCTTTAACAGAAACTTTTCCAAAGAATAAAGGTTTAGCTAAAGTACCATCTAAAGAGCCTTCAATATTGGCTTTGCCTTTTAGGGAATTTAATGAATTAGTAGATGCTGTAAACAGATCTAATGACAGATCTTTTAACTTTACCTTGCCTGATAAGTTTTTCTTATTGTAAGGATCGGCTACATCAGCATGGACTGAGAGTAGTCCATTGTCCTTTTTAAGATTAGCTGTAAGATCAGTTGTAAGTAGACTTGAGTTAGCATTCAAATCAAAGTTTACAGTATCATATGGGAAAATAGATGACTTATAAACTACCACACCGTCTTGAGCTTTAACCTTAGCATTTATTAAAGGCACCTTACCGTTAACACTGATCTCTGAGTGTAATGATAAAAGACCTGAAACAAAACTGTCTTTTGGTAAGTACTTTTTAAGCAACTTTAACTGTAACTTATTTAAATCAACAATGGCTGATACTGAATTAGGAGCAATCTTAATCTCAGAGATATCTAAATTAGCATTACCATCTGTAAGTTTAATCGTACTTACAGAGCCTTTGTGAGTTGCGTTGTTATATGTAAGCTCCACAGGATCAGCAATTGAAATAGGATCAATAACATTGCTTACCACAATAAGGTTAGAGACAGTACCAGAATAAACCTTACTCTTTTTGTTATAGCCACCGTTTGCTGCTAGATAGCTTCCTGAATCAGAACCGCAGGATAAAGTAAGGCTGTGCTTTTCAAGCGTACCTTCAACATCTAAAGAGCACTTCTTGTAAGCTTTAATGTCTTTAGCAAGACGTATGGTATTAGAGATGACTGATAAATTAACGGTACCTGCTGCCACTTTTACATTACTGTCAAAGACAAGTTTTTTTACTAACAGCTCACCATAATTTATCTTTTCACTCTTTCCTGAAACAATGACATTAGGCTCGTCTAAGGCACCTTCAATTAGCAGTTTTCCTGTAACTGCGCCTTTTGCTTTTGGATCAAGTTTTGAAAGATCAGAAATTGATACCCAGCCTTCAAGATAAGAGTCTTCTGAGACATCACCTTTTAATACTACATAGTTATCATCCTGAGATAGCTTAAAGACATCTACAGAGAAACCATCTTCAACTGACCCTAAAAAATTCTCAACATTCAGATTGGCTTTATGAGAGTTGAAGTAAAAATCTGATTTTAATGAAGCTACATCAAAGATAACCTCATCTCTGTCAAGATCATAGCCAATTGAAAGATCAGAGTTTAGAGAGAACTCACCTTTTAACTTTTCATGTAAACCTGAGGCATCATCAGCTTTAATCTTAATGTTGCCCTGATAGCTAGGTCCATCTGTAAAGATAAGATCTCCTTCAATCTTTGATGAGAACTTTCTCTTACCTAAAAGGCCTTCTAAAGAGAAGTTATTAAAATGAGCTTTATCTAAAGTTACAGCAGCATCAATATCTGTTTTTAAGTCTGTAAAACCATGTCCTGAGATTTCAGAATCAAAAGTCAGTTGCATCTCTTTAAAGACAGCTCCTGTAAGCAGGAGTTTCATGTTTTGAGCTTTAATTCTGTCCTTTAAGAGATCCTCTTTTTCAAGATTTGGAGATAAAGACTTTTCAACTGCACTGAATACATCAGAGAGTTCAGATAAAGAGAACTCTTTAGTCTTATTCTTTAGTGACTGTGTGTCTTGAAGAGGATACAGGAGCTTGTCTGATTCTATTGACAGATAACAAGGTAACTCATTTGAAAGTGGATTTAATCTGCCTTTTACCTTGACCTTATAAGGGCTGTCAATTGACATATCCACATTCATGTTCACTAAGTCACCGGTAAGAGAGAAGCTACCTTTTAAACCGTATAATGAGCCGTCATAATTCTTAAGGTTATATTCAGACTTTGCGCCCTCACCTGTTAATTTGAAGTTTAGATTGTAATAGTCAATAAAATCCATTGAGCCTTTTAAGGAGGCTTTACCTAATTGATGCTCCACATCAATAGTTTTAACTTTTAATAATGACTGAGACCAGAACACATCTACAAAGGCATTGAAATTACCTGTGTCATAGCCATTCATATAGTAGTGGGCATTTTTTAACTTCAGGTTATGTAGTGCAGCATCTAAGGGTAAAAAGATGTCATGGATTTTTTCGATGGCGCCATTGCCATTATCAAAGCTTAAGATCTCAGGTAAGTTATTAGGAGTGTCATCCTCTGACTCGTACTTTAAGTGAACAGTTGGATTGTCTATTTCACCTTTATCTACTGCAGCATAGTCTTTATAGGTCTGCAGTGACAAATCAGCTTTTTTAACTAAAACGTCTACTACTGATGACAAATAAGCAAAATCTTTAAGTTTTAACTTGTTAATAAAGATTTTTACAGGAATGTTGAGTCTAAAATTCTCACCATCATCTGTTTCGTCATCACTTGAAGTGTCATCTGAGTCTAATAACTCAACTTCAAGTGTATCAGCATCGATTAAATTGATATCAAGTCTAGAGATTGCAAGATAGCCTAAACCGTCATATTCAATATTGAGTTTTTTAGCTCTGACATCAACTACATCATAGACTAAGACCTCAAATGGTTTGGTAGTTTTAAATCCTGTTAATACCGATCCTTTTTCAATATCAGCTGTAATTTTTACATAATCACTTAAAGCTGAATTTACTCTTGCAATCACAAAGCGCAAACCGCTTGTAGTAGCTAAAAGGTAAAAGAGTGCTGATAAGATCAGAATTGAAATTACTGATCCTACAAGAGCTGCTATTTTTATAGTCTTTTTTGCACTCATGATTTAACTCTTTATTTTCTATCTTTTCCTGTTAGAACTCAGGGCCGAATGACAGATGAAGCTTAAACTGTCGATTGTCATTTTTGTTATCAATGCCATAGGCAAGATCGACTTTGAAGGTTCCGTACTTTGACATATATCTGAAGCCGATACCTGGTCCGTAGAGTACCGATTTATCTTTTGAATAGGAATTAGTACAAATTGCTGAATCTAAAAATACTGCACCTCGAGAATTCTCAATACCAACAGGGAACATATATTCTAGTGTTCCTGCTGTTAGGTAGCGAGAACCTGTAAGATAACCTAAACGTCTTGATGACTGGGTCTTATAGCCAAAGCCTCTTAAGGTCTGCTCACCACCTACAAAGAATCTCATTGACGGAGGCACTTTATTGGCTTCTGAGCCAAAAATTCCACCCTGCATTAACTTATACAAGACTCTGGTTCTCTCTGTAGGCGAGAACACACCTTTAATCACAAGTTCTGATCTAAAGAAATTAGCATCTGTTACCGCTTTGGTACCAAAACGGTTATCAAAACTGATACTGTAACCTGTCTTAGGATCTAAACCTCCGGTGGTGGTTCGTCTTGAAAGAATAACACCTGGAGTTAAATTCAATGCCTTATCTTTTTCAAGACCTTGAATAAAGTCTTCATACTCTAGAGCTAAATAATAATCACGTCTCCAGACACCTGTCATATTAGCTACATAATGGAATGAAGCATGAGATAAGTCTGATAAGGTATCATTAAAGTCAGTATGAGTTTGAGCTAACTTGATATAGAAGTAATCTAAATTGGGATTCTTATGAGGGATCTTATAAATTGCCTGAGCATCCTGCTTTATACTTGATACTCTAAAGTATGAGCTAAAAGAATGCCCTTTTGAGTTAATTAAAGGCTTGTCCCAAGCTAAAATACCACGAACACTCTCATCTGTTGAGTAACCTAAACCTACTCTGAATAAATTTTTAGATTGTCGTTCAAGCGCTACTGATACAGGAATTTTGCCATCTTTTTTCTCTTCAACTAACGGTCTTACATCAACTGATTTGTAGAAATTAGTTTGAGATAAAGCTGAAGTATAATCTGAGAGTCTTTTCGATGAGAAATACTCACCTTCTACAAAGTTCTGTAAAGATAATGATGGTTGCATCAGCTCTTTTGTTTTAGCATCCGCAATCACAGCGCCGAACTGATAACGTTTACCTGTATCAAAAACTAATTGGATATCAGCTACGTTCTGCTCTTTGTAGACCAAAATACGTGAAGAGATAATCTTTGCATCAAAAAAGCCTATTTCTAGAGCTCTGCTTTTTAGATCTTCTTTTAACTTTTCGTAATTACCATGTCTTAAGAGGGTGTATGACTTTAGTCCGCTCTCATCAATGATCTTGGCAAAGGAGCTGTAATAAGCTCCTTCACCTATAACTTCAATCTGACAATTACGAATAAATAAAGGCTTACCTAAATCAACATTAGCTTTTAAACTTCTGTCAAAAAGACTTTCCTTTTTAGGAAAATCTAAAGTAACCGTAGGATGGTAGTAGCCAAAGGAATGCATAGCTGTAGTGATCTTATCGGTGATCTCTCGGCTGTACAGTCTTGCTCTTGATTTAGAAATGGTAGGCAGAGTTGCTAAATAAGCGTTGATATTCTGTTCAACCTCTTCACTTTGCACTCCTTTAACCTCAATACTTACAGGATCATCTACCCCTGATTTAATTTTTAAAGGTTTACCATCTGATGAGCAGGCTGACAGAGCAATGCTCATTAAAACAGAGGAAAGTGCTATTGAGAGAAGAGATTTTTTAATTGAATCGAGTACAAATGATTTTGAAATTGCGTTTGTAAAAGTGCTTGTAACAGGTGCAAAAGACACTGCTGACAGTAAATGTCTGCAAGAACAGTGCTTATGATTTGACTTGTTAAAACTCATTTATCTAATCTTTGTAACGTTACTAGTAATTTTGGCTATAAAGACTTAAAGCTTGGCTTATATAGCTTGTCATTATACTAAAGAATGAGCTTGATTTTTTACTAAAAACTCGCAATAACATAATCAAATTCAAGGATTTTTTTCAGCTTTGTTTTTAGCTGTCTTTTACCTTATACGCTAGCAAAAAATTCTGAGTTTATGTTTAGAGCCTATCAAAATGGCTCGTGATTTTTTAATTTATTGTTTTATAAGTAAAAAACAAACGAGACTAAGATCGCATTTTTATCTTGAAAAAAAACAGGATTCGTCTAAAATATCCCAGACTAAGATCAGTGTATTTAACAAGCAAATATTCGATCTGCGTCACTTGGTGTACTCAATAACATTTTTGGGGGTCTTTGTGGTCGCATCCGCAATTTTGGCTCTTGCTGACGGTACAGTATTCAAAGGTAAAGCTTTTGGTGCTGAGAATACAACAACTGTTGGTGAAGTCGTTTTCAACACATCTATGACCGGCTATCAGGAAATTTTAACCGATCCTTCATACGCTAGCCAAATCGTTACATTAACTTATCCACATATTGGTAATTACGGTACTAATGACGAAGACGTTGAGTCTCGTGATGTATTTGCAATGGGTTTAATCATTCGTGATTTATCATTAGTTGCATCAAACTTCCGTAGCACACAGAATTTAAGCGATTTCTTAGCAAAATACAAAAAGCCAGGTATCTACGGCATTGACACTCGTATGCTGACAAGAATTCTTCGTGAGAAGGGTGCTCAGAACGGCTGTCTATCAACAGATCCTAATATGACTGAAGAAAAGGCTGTTGAATTAGCTCGTAAGTTCCCAGGTCTTAAAGGCATGGATCTAGCTAAGGTAGTTACAACTCCTGAAATCTACACCTGGACTGAAGGTACATGGGAGTTAGGTCAGGGTTATGTAAACAAGAGCCGTACAGAATTCAACGTTGTAGCTTATGATTTCGGTATCAAGCGCAACATTCTCCGCATTTTAGCCTCTCTAGGTTGCAAGGTAACAGTCGTTCCTGCAATGACCCCTGCAAGTGAAGTTATCAAGATGAACCCTGATGGCGTATTCCTGTCAAATGGTCCTGGTGATCCAGAGCCTTGTACTTATGCACAGGAAGCAATTAAAGAATTTATTGAGCACAAGATCCCTCTGTTCGGTATTTGTTTAGGTCACCAGTTATTATCATTAGCTTCTGGTGCTAAGACAATCAAGATGAAGTGTGGTCACCACGGTGCTAACCACCCTGTTCGTGATTTAGCAACTGGTGTTGTTTACATCACTTCACAGAACCACGGTTTCTGCGTTGATGAGGCTACACTGCCTGCAAATCTGAAGGCAACTCATAAATCTCTGTTTGACGGCACCTTACAGGGTGTTGAGCGTACTGATGTTCCTGCATTCAGCTTCCAGGGTCACCCTGAAGCAAGTCCTGGTCCACATGATCCAATGTATCTATTCCAGCACTTTGTAGAACTAATGCGCAATTACCGTAAGAAAGACTAGGGGATAACAGATGCCAAAGCGTACTGATATAAAGAAGATTTTGATCCTAGGTGCAGGTCCTATCGTTATTGGACAGGCTTGTGAGTTTGACTATTCTGGTACTCAGGCTTGTAGAGCACTTCGTGAAGAAGGCTACGAGGTAATTCTAGTTAACTCAAACCCTGCAACCATCATGACTGATCCTGATGTTGCAGACGTGACCTACATCGAACCAATTCATTGGAAAGTTGTTGAGAACATCATCGCTAAAGAGCGCCCTGATGTAATCCTACCTACCATGGGTGGTCAGACAGCATTAAACTGTGCTCTAGACCTTGAAAAGCACGGCGTTCTAGCTAAATACAATGTTGAGATGATCGGTGCAAAAGCTGATGCTATCGACAAGGCAGAGAACCGTGAGCGTTTTGACAAGGCCATGAAGAAGATTGGTCTTGAGTGCCCACGTGCTGGTATTGCTCACAGCATGGAAGAAGCTTGGGATGTTCAAAAACAGGTTGGCTTCCCTTGCATCATCCGTCCATCATTCACCATGGGTGGTACTGGTGGCGGTATTGCTTACAACCCTGAAGAATTCGAAGAGATTTGTAACAAGGGTTTAGAACTCTCCCCTACTCATGAACTTTTAATCGATGAGTCACTTATCGGTTGGAAAGAGTACGAAATGGAGGTTGTTCGTGACCGCAAAGACAATTGTATTATTGTCTGCTCAATTGAAAACCTTGACCCAATGGGTATTCACACCGGTGACTCAATCACAGTTGCACCTGCTCAGACTCTGACAGATAAGGAATACCAAATCATGCGTGATGCTGCTATGGCAGTTTTACGTGAAATTGGTGTTGAAACCGGTGGTTCTAACGTTCAGTTCGGTATTAACCCACAGAACGGCCGTATGGTTATCATTGAGATGAACCCTCGTGTTTCACGTTCATCAGCTTTAGCTTCAAAAGCTACTGGTTTCCCTATCGCTAAGATCGCAGCAAAGCTTGCTGTAGGTTATACCTTAGATGAGTTAGGCAATGATATTACTGGTGATAAGACACCCGCATCATTCGAGCCAAGCTTAGACTATGTTGTAACTAAGATCCCTCGTTTCAACTTCGAGAAATTCCCTAACTCTGATGACAGACTAACCACTCAGATGAAGTCTGTAGGTGAGGTTATGGCTATCGGTCGTACCTTTGAAGAGTCTTTACAGAAAGCTCTTCGTGGTCTTGAGACTGGTAAGTTAGGCTTTGATCCTCGTTTAGACATGAAGAAACCTGATGCACGTCAGAAGTTACTTCATGAATTAGAGAGCGCCGGTGCTCACAGAATCTGGTACTTGGGCGATGCTTTCCGTATCGGCATGACCGTTGAAGAAGTATTTGACTACACCAAGATCGATCCTTGGTTCTTAAGCCAGATTAAAGAGATCATCGACATTGAGCAGTCTTTAAGTGGCAGAACACTAAAGTCAATCGATGCTGACGAAATGCACGACTTAAAGGCTCGTGGTTTCTCTGATGCAAGATTAGCTACTCTGTTAAAGACCACAGAAGATAAAGTTCGTGCTCGTCGCTGGTTATTCGAGGTTTACCCTACCTATAAGAGAGTTGATACCTGCGCTGCTGAGTTTGCAACCTCTACTGCTTATATGTACTCAACCTATGAGCAAGAGTGTGAAGCAAGACCTACTGACAGAAAAAAGGTTATCGTTCTGGGTGGTGGTCCTAACAGAATTGGTCAGGGTATCGAATTCGACTACTGCTGTGTTCATGCTTCAATGGCATTACGTGAAGATGGCTATGAGTCAATCATGGTTAACTGCAACCCTGAGACCGTATCTACCGACTATGACATTTCAGACAGACTGTACTTTGAGCCAGTAACTCTAGAAGATGTTCTTGAGATTGCAAGAATCGAGAAACCAGTTGGTGTTATCGTTCAGTTCGGTGGTCAGACCCCATTAAAATTAGCAAAGAAATTAGAGCAGGAAGGTGTGCCTATCATCGGTACTTCACCTGATGACATCGATAGAGCAGAAGATCGTAAGCTGTTCCAGGAAGTTGTTAACAAGTTGAACTTATTACAACCTCGTAACGGTACTGCTACCTCTCTATCACAGGCTATCACTGTAGCTAATGACATCGGTTACCCTCTAGTTGTTCGTCCATCATACGTATTAGGTGGTCGTGCAATGGAAGTTGTATACGGTGAAGAAGACTTAAAGAGATACTTCGCTGAAGCTGTTAAGGTTTCAAACAAGTCTCCAGTGTTATTAGACAAGTTCCTAGATCATGCAACTGAGATTGACGTTGATGCTGTAGCTGATGGCAAGGACGTAGTAATCGGCGGTATCATGGAGCACATCGAAGAGTGTGGTGTTCACTCAGGTGACGCAAGCTGCGTATTACCTCCATACCACTTAACTCAGGATCAGATCGAAAGATTAACTAAGATCTCTAAAGAATTAGCTTTAGCTCTGAATGTTAAGGGTCTGATGAACGTACAGTTAGCAATTAGAGAGGACAAGATTTACTTAATCGAAGTTAACCCTCGTGCTGCACGTACTGTTCCATTCGTATCAAAGGCAACTGGTCTTCCATTAGCTAAGATTGCAGCTCGTGTAATGACCGGTAAGACCTTAGCTGAGCAGGGTGTTACCCATGAGGTAATTCCTCCATATTATTCTGTTAAGGAAGTAGTATTACCATTTGCCAAGTTCCCAGGTTCAGATCCTCTATTAGGACCTGAAATGAGATCAACCGGTGAGACCATGGGTACTGCAACAACCTTCCCTGAGGCTTATGCTAAGTCACAGTTAGCAGCTAAAGCTCCTGTACAGAGAAGTGGTACTATCTTACTGTCAATTAAGAAGTCAGATCAGGATAGATTACCTGCTTTAGGTAAGTTGTTAGTAGCAGCTGGCTTCAAGCTAGAAGGTACTAAGGGTACATGTAACGTATTAAAGGCTGCAGGTCTTGATTGCGTGCTTGTAAACAAGGTATACGAAGGCAGACCAAACTTACTTGATTTCATCAAGTCAGGTCGTTACAGCTGGGTTATCAACACTACAGAAGGCCGTCAGTCTGTTGAAGACTCTCGTTCATTACGTAGAAGCTGCTTACGTTACGGCATCTACTACACTACAACCTTAAATGCTGCATTTGCATGTATCGAGGCTGTAGGTGCAGATGAGTACGCATCAGTACACTCTCTACAGGAACTTCACAAGTTAGTTGATGAGAAGTATTCAAAGTAAGCTTAAGATCTTAAGCTAAAGAAGAGGCTCTATAGGATAACTTTAGGGCCTCTTGTGTTTTTAGGTGATCATGTTCATTAAATTTCTGCAAAACACAATAAGGAAAATCAGCAGAGCTTATCGCATGTATATGTAGGAGATCTATCATATTCGTTTGTGAATTTTTAGTTAAGAGAAACTTTTTGTGGACTTTATCTTTACTACGCATATGGTGAATCTTAGTTGTCACATAAATACACCATAGAGAAATATGTTCTAAAGGAAGATTTTCCTAGGGGAAAGGCAACTCCTCTTTTGACGAAGCCCCCACATAAAATACTATGATTTCACATTTTGGATTTAATGCTCTTATGTTATTCAGAGTAGATTTTATTGCAAAGTGAGACGCAGAAATATCAGCTATAAGCAACAAGTAATCTTTTTGAACAGCATCAAATGCTTCTGCTTGTCTTTGAGACTTAAACCTAAAGAACTTATTTAAAAAGTCGCCATATTTAGCTTTTGTATTTTGTGCACTCTTAAAATAGGCTTTTGTACTTTCATCTACCTTAAAATATGGCAGGTTATGGAGATTTCCAACCATAGCTTTAACTGCATTACAAGATTCTGTAATGTCATTTTCATTCACATTATGTTGTCTTAAAAACAATGTATATCCGTCATAATCAAATTCAATATTTTTGGTCAATTCTGTAATCAGCAGATCTGATACAAAATAACCTGCATTGATATGATAAGCAGTAACAGAAAATAAATAATCAAATCTTGATTTAGTTGTTAGACAAACGATTGTTTTAAAATCAAAGATATTTAATTCACTGTCTAAGGTCCATATGCTTCCTCTTGCCAGTTTGCTGAAAGTCTTATAATCTAATGATGTTTCAAGATAATCTATTGCTTTTTTTCTAAGAGTTTCATCTAAATTATCTTCAAACTTGTATCCAAAAAATGTACATGGAACGTAAGCATCAATCTTATCGATCTCTTTTGTTAATCTTATGGTTTTGATTGTACCGTTATGCTCTAAATCAAATTCAAATGCATTCAAAATCTGAGTATAAATACATCTATCTTTAATAGAATAGATAAATCTCATAAAGTCCACCTTTCATTATATTTTCTGTTTTATTTACCTCTGTTATTTTATATAACATCATTCCATAATCTGATTATCATTGCTTTAATTTAGTTAAGAAGAAAACATTGTGTTGTTTATCATATGAATCATATTTTCGACAGTTGTACTAATGTGTACAAATGCACTATTCTTCAATTTTTGATGTGTATGACTTAGAAGAGCTCCTTGTCTTAACCATCAACAATCGTTTCAGTTGTTTTTTATATTTTATGAGTGCTATAGGATGTAGTTGTTGAGTGAGGAAAATTAACTCTAATCAAGGTAGTTTTTTTCTGGATCTACATGGAGATCACCAAAAGAAATAAGATGAGCATTCTGATTAGTTACCAAAGCTAAAGAAGAGGCTCTAAAGTGTTCCTTAGAGCATCTCGTGTTTTATGGCAATCTTATTTAATGAATTTTTACAAACTTACTATCTAATCTTTTACTTTACGTACTTTTTAAACTCCCCGTAGCCTTTCTCATCTAATTCTTCAAAAGGAATAAACCTTAAGGCGGCGCTGTTAATGCAGTAGCGCAAACCACCTGTTTCTTTAGGACCGTCAGTAAAGACATGACCTAAATGAGCATTACTAGTCTTACTTCTAACCTCAATTCTCTGACGATTTAAAGAAGTATCTAAATGCCGTGACAGGACAGTGTCATCAATTAGCTTTGAAAAAGCAGGCCAACCGCATCCGGATTCGTATTTATCTGTTGAGACAAATAGTGGGGCTCCTGTAATAGGATCAACGTAAATACCTTTCTTAAAATTGTCATTGTGCTCTCCTTTAAATTTAGGATCAGTTGCCGCATGCTGTGTAACTTCATAAGCTTGAGCTGAAAGTTTGGTCTTTAGTGTTTCTCTGTCAGGTGCTTGATATTTATCAGGATCTACAAACTGCTTTTTATCCTCTTTAAGATCATTTAGTGAGGAAAAATCGATATGGCAGTAACCTTGTGGATTCTTTTTTAAATAATCCTGATGGTAAGCCTCTGCGTTGTAGAAGTTACGTAATCTACCCTTTTGAGTTACTATCTTTTTCTCGTACTTTTTCTGCTCATCAGCAAAGACTTCATCAATGGTTGCAATGTCATCATCATAGAAGTAGTAAATACCGGTTCTGTACTGAGTACCGCTATCCTCGCCCTGCTTATTTAATGACACAGGATCGATGATTTTAAAGAACTGGCGTAACAGTGTTTTTAAAGATACCTTATCTGAATCGTAGGTAACCTCTACAGTTTCAGCTGCACCTGTAATGCCTGACTTTACCTCTTCATAAGCTGGAGACTTTACATCTGAGTTTGCATAACCTGTAACTGCAAAAAGCACTCCATCTATACGTGAGAAGTACTCTGATACTCCCCAAAAGCAGCCACCAGCTAGATAAATAACCTTTTTTGACATTCTCTTACCCCTTGTACACCTATGTACGAATTCTTATTGTAATGAGCTGTTACTAGTACTTAAAAGATGGAATCAATGCGCCTTTGTAGGAATTTGAGATGATGTCAGCTACCTCTTTTGTGTGGTATAACTCAACAATGTGCCGATACAGAGGATCATCTTTTTCTGCCTCTCTTGCGGCAATCACATTTACAAATGGATTTTCAAGTCCCCAGCCTTCAGTCTTTTCTGTATAGATAGCATCAGTACGAGGGTTTAAGCCATGATCTACAGCATAGCCACCGTTAATAAAGCCTGCGGTTACATCTGGTAGTGTGTTGTAAGTATTAGCAGCATCTACAAAAAAGAACTTTAAGTTCTGTTTGTTCTCAACTACAACTGAAGGACCTGGTAAGTAACCTGCTCCATCCTTAATTTTTATAAAACCAAGATCTTCTAATACACGAAGACCTCGACCTGTAGAGATAGGATCATTAGCTAAGGTTACGGTATCCCCTGATTTTATGTCTTTTGGTGACTTAATCTTGTCAGAGTATAAAGATAAAGGAGCAATCACAGTGGTGCCGATAGCAACTAAATGGTAGTTATGCTCTTTAGACTCTGTCTTTAAAAAAGCGCCGGTTTGGAAAGCATTTAAATCAATCTCACCATCTTCTAATGTTCGATTTGGCAATGGATAAGTTGCAAAACGAACTAACTCTAGATTTATGCCCTCTTTTCTTAACTTATCGATAATAGGTTGCCAGAATTCGTTGTTTTCACCTACTACACCAACCTTTACATTGGTCTTGTCCCAAGCTTGTGCCTGAGTTGATACTAGAGCTAAAACTACTGATGCTAAAACTGACTTTACTGATAATTTCATGATGTTCTCCAATTCTTTTAAATCAAAATGTGCATTTACTTTGAAAATTTAGGTCAAAAAAAAGAGCTCATTGAGAGCCCTTCTTGTGTTTTTTTGCTTACTATGTGTTAATTACAAAGCTCCACCTGACATTGACAGATAACACATACACATAGCAAACATGCACATCATTGAAGAGAACACGGTTAATTTAGGATCTTGTTTTGCAAGCTTTGCAATGCTTATTGCATTGTCTGTGCTGTCAATTAAATATGTGTTAACTGCGTTTTTCATTTTTACTATCCCTCGTTGGTATGAATTTAGTCTAATCAAACAAAAAAACTTTTGCTAATACTATATTTGAATTGTCGGCTATAGCTATTTTCTATACTTAAATACTATTCAATAGTATTTGTGAGAAAACAAAGAGATAGCTAAATCTTAAAACTGAACATTTTGCACACAGTAAAATAAATTGTTCAGTAAAAAAATATGAGCAATGTTAAATATTTTCAAGGGAGTTTAAGAAAATTTTGGTGCAAAAATAGATATTCTCTAAATTATTCCTATACTTAAGTTAGGTTTTAGATAAGGAGGTCACTATGATCTCAATTAGAAAAGCAGATTTTTCGGATGTAAAAGTTTTAAAACAATTAGCTGATGTCTTAGTACCAAACACTTTCAAGAGTGTTTTAAATACTTCTCAGATAGACTTCATGTTAGACAAGTACTATTCGCAGGAAGCTTTGCAGGATGCTATCAACTCAGGCAAAGTTTACTTTATAGCTAACTTAGATGGTGAAGATACAGCTGCAGTTTCAGTTATACAGCATGGACCTGATCTTTTCTTGATGCAAAAGATCTATGTTGAGATTAAAAACCAAGGAAAAGGTGTAGGAACAGCTCTTTTTAATCATGTTGTAGAATATGTTAAGGAAAATCATCCAAAACCTTGCACAATAGAGTTACTAATTAACAAGCATAATCCTGGTCTTGATTTCTATGTAAAACAGGGAATGGAAAAAGTAAGAGACACTGGATTAGACATGGGAGATTTCTTTATTAACGAAGAGGTCTACTCTATGAAGATTAATGGATAAATTCTCTTGAGAATAGAATTTAATAATGATATTTGTTTCGTTCTAGCTTAATTCACACAAGCTAGAACGTATTAAGATTTTATATGTAATGGGTAGGTGTACTAAAAGCAATTCTTATCGGGCACTGGTGCGCTCGCATTTGTGATTTTTTACTGCTACCAAAATAATAAAAATGACTCTTGGCTTGTCGTAATGATTTCTGCTCTGATATTTATTATGATAGATTCTTTTGGATCATAAGCTAGTTGATCTATAAGTTAGGAGATTTCAAATATGATTGATAGCATTTCTAGTAGTACTGATAGCAAGAAAGCTCAGAATACTATGCAAACAACCTCGTAAGAGCATCAAGTTTCTCCAATATCTTTTGAGAGGAGTAAACACTTAATAAGATAACTAAAAATCAAAACAACATAATAGAAGACTAGATAGAAAATCTAAGAAAATAATCTTAAAAGCTAAAATCTTCCCCTAAGCTCCCCACCTTCAAACAAAACTCTCAAAACAAATTTTCTTAACACAGTCTTTAGAATAAAAACAAAATACAGTATCCAAATGCCACAAAAAAATGCATTAATTATCAAAATTAACGCTCTAAAAGTGTGCAATGCACTTTTTTAACAAATTTCCTGTTGTTTTTAAATTATCTTTTAAAATCAATTAAATAATAATTTTGCGTTTTTTTTGAAAAATAGACTTTACTTCAATTTTCTTTACTACACTTAAGATATTTATTCTATCTTTATGTTTTATCTAATTTTTTTAGGTATCGCACCATTATGCAACATATAGTAAAATAAGACGTGTAGTTTTAGTGCCAGTACAAATATGCTTTGACAGAGTTCACTATAACCACGAAAATTTACTCAGACATTAAAGAACGGGTACGTAATACCCCATCAATTGAAAAATTAGGAGCACCTAAATGGCAATCAAGGATTACAGTGAAGTAAAAAAACTCATCGAAGATAACGACGTTGTTTTTGCTGATTTAAGATTTACTGACACTAAAGGTAAAGAGCAGCATATTTCTCTACCTATTTCTTGCATCGATGAGAAATTCTTCGAGCAGGGCAAGATGTTTGACGGTTCTTCAATCGCAGGCTGGCGTGGTATTGATAAGTCAGACATGATCTTAATGCCTGATATCACCACCGTTATGTTAGATCCTTTCTATGCCGATCCAACCATTATCGTTCGTTGCGATATCTTAGAGCCACAGACCTTAACAGGTTACGACCGTGACCCTCGTTCAGTTGCAAAGCGTGCTGAGGATTACTTAAAGTCAACCGGTATCGGTGACACGGCTTTCTTCGGTCCAGAGCCAGAATTCTTCTTATTTGATGATGTTCGTTTCAAGTCTGATATTTCAGGTTCATTCGTAGCTATCGATGATATCGAAGCTGCTTGGAACTCAGCTACTGAGTACGAAGGCGGTAATAAAGGCTATCGTCCAGCAGTTAAAGGCGGTTACTTCCCAGTTCCTCCAGTAGATTCATCACAGGACATCCGTTCTGCTATGTGTAAAGTAATGCAGGAGATGGGCTTAGTTATCGAAGCACACCACCACGAAGTTGCAACTGCAGGTCAGAACGAAATCGCTACTGAGTTCAACTCATTAACCAAGAAGGCTGATGAGGTTCAGATTTACAAGTATGTTGTACAGAACGTAGCAAACCAGTACGGTAAGACAGCTACCTTCATGCCAAAGCCAATTTACGGAGACAACGGTTCAGGTATGCACTGTCACCAGTCAATCGGTAAAGATGGCAAGAACATCTTCGCAGGTAACTTATACGGCGGTCTGTCACAGGAAGCTTTATGGTACATCGGTGGTATCATCAAGCACGCTAAGTCATTAAATGCTTTCACAAACCCATCAACCAACTCATACAAGCGTTTGGTTCCTGGTTTCGAGGCTCCTTTAATGTTAGCTTACTCAGCTGCTAACCGTTCAGCTTCAATCCGTATTCCATATGCAATCAATCCTAAGACTGCTCATATTGAGGTACGTTTCCCAGATTGTATGGCAAACCCATACTTAGCATTCGCTGCAATGTTAATGGCTGGCCTTGACGGTATCTTAAACAAGTTAGACCCAGGTGAGGCTATGGATAAGAATCTATACGACTTACCACCTGAGGAAGCTGCTAACATCCCACAGGTTTGCGGTTCTTTAGATGAGGCTTTAAAGGCTTTACAGGCTGACCACGACTACTTAACTGCAGGCGGCGTATTCTCAGAGGATATGATTAACGCTTACATTGAGTTAAAGGCAGCTGAAGATACCCGCGTACGTTCAACTCCACATCCTGCTGAGTTCGAGCTGTACTACAGCCTATAATTTAACGAAATGGGTTAAAAACACCCCATCAAAAATGGGGTGATAATAATAAGAAAACTGTAAAAGTTTTCAAAAAAGGGCCCGTTTAGGGCCCTTATTGTATATATACCACTCGCAAAAGGTGACACATAAATGACTAATTCTGGCTTATACAGAAGTGAAAATGAACACGATGCATGCGGTGTCGGTTTCATTGCTCACATCAAAGGACTAAGAAGCCACAGCATCGTAAGTCAGGGACTAGAAGTCCTAAAGAACCTGACTCACCGCGGAGCAGTAGGTGCAGATCCACTGCAGGGCGATGGTGCCGGCATTTTGATTCAGATCCCTGATCAGATCTTCCGTGATGATATGATGGCTCAGGGCGTAAAACTTCCTCCTCCTGGTGAATACGGCGTAGGTATGATTTTCCTACCACGTGAGGAAGCATCAAGACACGCTTGCCAAGAAGAAATTGAACGCGCAATTTTAGCAGAAGGACAGATTATCTTAGGTTGGAGAGACGTTCCTCTAAATGAAACCATCCCAATGTCCCCTGTTGTTCGTGAAAAAGAGCCTGTAATTAGACAGATTTTCGTAGGTCACTCTCCAGACGTCTTAGTAACCGACGCTCTAGAGCGTAAGCTGTACATCATCCGTAAGTCAGCTTCAATTGCGATTGCAAACCTAAAATTAAAGCACTGCAAAGAATTCTATATTCCTTCATTCTCAGCTCGTACCATTGTTTATAAAGGTCAGTTATTAGCAAATCAGGTTGGTGAATATTACCGTGACTTGAACGATAGTCGCTGCACCAGCGCTATTGCTCTAATCCACCAGCGTTTCTCAACTAATACTTTCCCTCAATGGTCACTAGCACACCCATTCAGAATGATTGCCCACAACGGTGAAATTAACACCTTACGTGGTAACTTTAACTGGATTAAAGCTCGTGAAAAGAACATTTCTTCACCTGTTTTTGGTAAAGATTTAGAGAAATTATGGCCTTTAATCTTCCAGGGTCAGTCAGATTCAGCTTCATTTGATAACGTATTTGAGCTACTGACTATGTCTGGTTACTCATTAGCTCAAGCTGCAATGATGATGATCCCTTCAGCATGGGAAAAAGATGCTCTGATGGATCCAAAACTCAGAGCTTTCTATGAATACTATGCTGCAATGATGGAGCCATGGGACGGACCTGCTGCTGTTGCCTTTACTGATGGTCGTCAGGTAGGTGCAACATTAGACAGAAACGGTCTGCGTCCTGCTCGTTACATCGTAACTAAAGACGATCTTGTAATTCTAGCTTCAGAAGAAGGCACTCTAAAGATTGACGAGAGCAGAATCGCTCGTCACTGGAGACTAGAACCAGGTCGTATGCTTTTAATCGATACTGAACAGGGTCGTATCATCGATGATAAGGAAATCAAGTTAAGCTTGGCTACACTACGTCCTTATCAAGAGTGGACAGACAAGGTTCGTATCAAGTTAACCGATATTAAGGATGAAACCTCAACTGTAGGTTTGAACTTAAATACCAAAGCTCTAATGGGCGTATTCGGTTATACCCGTGAAGATGTTGAAAGATTATTAAAGCCTAAGGCTGTAAATGGTCAAGAGCCTGTTCTTTCAATGGGTAATGATGCTCCTTTAGCTGTTTTATCTAACAAGCCAAAGAGCTTATATGACTACTTCCGTCAGCTCTTTGCTCAGGTTACAAACCCTGCTATCGATCCTATTCGTGAAGAGATGGTAACCTCACTGGTGTCATTCATCGGTCCTCGTCCTGATCTTCTAAATATTATGGATAACAACCCTCCTGTAAGACTGGAGGTTCAACAGCCTATACTTGATGCTGTTGAAATGGAAAAGATCCGCAACATCAGCAAGTTTACCGATAACAAATTCCGTTCTAAAGAATTGGATATCACCTACCCTCTTTCATGGGGTAAAGACGGTATCGAAGCAAGATTAGCTTCTATTAGAGCTGCAGCTATCGATGCTGTAAAGACAGGTCACAATATCCTAATCATTTCTGATAGAAATGTAGCAACTGATAGACTTGCAATTCCAGCTCTGTTAGCAACATCAGCTGTTCACTTATGCTTAGTTGAGAACGGCTTACGTACAAGCACAGGCTTAGTTGTTGAAACAGGTTCCGCTCGTACAGTTCATCACTTTGCCCTCTTGGGCGGTTATGGTGCTGAAGCTATCCACCCATATGTAGCATTACGTGTAGTATCAGAATTAGCACCAGATGCTAAGACTGCTAAACAGTATCAGGATAACTACATCCACGCTATTGATAAGGGTCTTTACAAGACTATGGCTAAGATGGGTATCTGTACCTACATGTCATACATCGGCGCACAGATCTTTGAAGCTGTAGGTCTATCCTCAGAATTTGTTGATAAGTACTTTACAAATACTCCAAGCCCAATCGAAGGTGTAGGTCTGTTTGATATTGCTCAAGAAGCAGTAGAAACTCACAAAGCAGCCTTCAGAAAGATTGAGCTAAAAGATCCATCACTATTACAGGGTGGCGATCTGAACTGGAGACATGACGGTGAAGAGCATATGTGGACTCCTGATGCTGTAGTTCACCTGCAAAGAGCGGTTCGTTCTGGCTCATATGATGAGTACAAGAAATATGCACAGATCATCAACGATCAGTCAAAGCGTTTGATGACCATCCGCGGTTTATTCAAGTTCAAGAAGACCAATCCTATCGATATTAGCGAAGTTGAAAGCGAAGAGAGCATTATCCACCGCTTTGCCTGTTCTGCTATGTCTATGGGTGCTATTTCAACTGAAGCTCACACCACCATGGCAATTGCCATGAACAGATTAGGTGCAATGTCAAACTCAGGTGAAGGTGGTGAAGATCCTCGCCGTGATGGCATCATCGATAAAGAAACCTCTACTAAGGCTATCTTAGGTGATGATGTAGTAGTTGATATTCCTCTGCACAAGGGTGATTCATTACGTTCTCGTACCAAGCAGGTAGCATCTGGTCGTTTTGGTGTAACCACCGATTATCTGTCAACTGCTGATTTAATTCAGATTAAGCTGGCACAGGGTGCAAAACCTGGTGAAGGTGGTCAGTTACCAGGTCACAAGGTATCAAAATACATTGGTAAACTGCGTCACTCATTACCTGGTATTGGTTTGATTTCTCCTCCACCACACCACGATATTTACTCAATTGAGGATCTGGCTCAGCTGATTTTCGATCTGAAACTTGCTAACACCAAGGCAGACATCTCAGTAAAACTGGTATCTGAAGTTGGTATCGGCACTGTTGCAGCTGGTGTTGCAAAGTGTAAGGCAGATCATATCGTAATTTCAGGTCACGATGGTGGTACAGGTGCAGCTCCAGCTTCATCTGTAAAACACGCAGGTTCTGCTTGGGAAATTGGTCTTGCTGACGTACAGCAGACTCTAGTTATGAACAAGTTACGTTCACGTGTAACCTTACAGGTTGACGGTCAGATTAAGACAGGTCGTGACGTAATCATCGGTGCTTTGTTAGGTGCTGATGAGTTCGGTTTCGGTACTGCTCCATTAGTATGTATGGGTTGTACCATCATGAGAAAGTGCCAGAAGAACACCTGTCCTACTGGTATTGCAACTCAAGATCCTGAACTGCGTAAACAGTTCATCGGTACTCCAGAGCAGCTTGAGAATTACTTCCACTATGTAGCTCGTGAAGTACGTGAGATCATGGCCGAACTTGGCTTTAAGAAGTTTGAAGACTTAATCGGTCATGCTGAACTTCTAACCAAGGTATCAGACAGCGAATTTGCTAAAGCTAGAAACTTAAGCTTTGAGAGAATTTTCTTTAAGGATCCTGCTTTTGCTAATGAGGTTGCTCACCATGCAATCGCTCAGCAGCATGAGATTGATAAGGCTCTAGATAAGAAGTTTGAAGCTAAGGTTCTAAAAGCTATTGAAGATAACAAGCCAATTACCATTGACTCACCAGTTGTTAACGTAAACCGTTCAGTTGGTACTTATACCTCTGGCTTAATTTCTTCTTTAAAGAAGAAATTACCAGACAATTTCATTACCTTTAAGTTATCAGGTACAGCAGGTCAGTCTTTTGGAGCCTTCCTTGAAAAGGGTGTTACCTTAAATCTGTCAGGTCTTGCAAACGACTATGTTGGTAAGGGTATGTCAGGCGGTATCATCTCTGTTCATGAGAGTGCAGCTTTTGATGGTGATCCTCAACAGAACATCATCGGTGGTAACACCTGCTTATACGGTGCTACATCTGGTGAAGCATACTTTAGCGGAGTTTGCGGTGAGCGTTTTGCTGTAAGAAACTCTGGCGCTGATGCTGTAACCGAAGGTTGCGGTGACCACGGTTGTGAATATATGACTGGTGGTACAGTCGTAGTCTTAGGAACTACTGGAAGAAACTTTGCTGCCGGTATGTCAGGTGGTATGGCTTACGTTTACGATAAGGACGGTACCTTCAGATCACGCCTTGCCAAGGGTGCATTTAACGTAAGCAATGTGGTTAAGGCAAACAAGGCCGATCCTGCAATTCCTCTGCATCAGGGTAAATCAGACGAAGAGGTTCTAAAGACTCTGTTAACACGTCACTTGAATATGACATCAAGTAAGGTTGCCAAGAAAATCTTAGAAAACTTCGATGTTGAACTGCAACACTTCGTCAAGGTATTCCCTGTTGAATACTTCAACGCATTAAACGCAATGAAGGAGGCACACTAAGATGGGCTTTTTAAGAGGATTTATTGAATTTGAGCGTATCGAACAGCCTCATGTTCCAGTTGAAGAGCGTGTAAAGAGCTTCTGTGAAATCTACGGTACCTTAACTGACGAGCAGGCTAAAATTCAGGCTGGTCGTTGCATGGACTGTGGTATTCCATTCTGTATGCATGAGTGCCCATTACACAATGATTCACCTGACTTTAACGAGTTTGTATCAGAAGAGCAGATTGGCAAAGCTTACAACGTGCTTTCAGCTACAAATAACTTCCCGGAGATCACAGGTCGTATCTGCCCTGCTCTTTGCGAAGAAGGTTGTACCTTAGGTATTCACCGTAAAGCTGTAGGCATTAAGTCTGTTGAAAGAAAGATTGCTGAATACGCTTTTGAGCATGGTCTGGTAAAACCTGTTATCACAGAGCACCGTTCAGGTAAAAAAGTTTGTGTAGTAGGCTCAGGTCCAGCAGCCCTTGCTGCAGCACAGCAGTTAAACCGTTTTGGTCACACTGTAACTGTAGTTGAAAAGATGAACAAGATTGGTGGTCTGTTACGCTACGGTATTCCTGATTTCAAACTGCCAAAAGAAATTCTAGACAGAAGAATTTCTCAGTTAGAGCAGGAAGGCATTACCTTTAAGACCTCAACTATCGTCGGTGCTATCAAGAACTTAGAGCACGGTGTTCATAACGACTCATTAAATGAAGTTCGTGGTCAGGAGTTATTAGATAACTATGACGCTATCGTTCTAGCTCCAGGCTCTGAGGCTCCACGTGATTTAAGATTACCTGGTCGTGATTTAAAGGGCATCTACTTTGCTTTAGATTTCTTAATCGCTCAGAACCGTGAGAACAATGGTGACTGCGAGAATCCTATTGATGTTCGTGGTAAGAATGTTGTAGTAATCGGTGGTGGTGAAACTGCATCAGACTGTATCGGTGTTTCAATCCGTAAAGGTGCAGCCTCAGTAACCCAGTTAGATTACCATGACGAGTTACCAGAGAGTGTTGATTTGACCATGGCATGGCCTGATTGGAGAAAGATTAAGCGTACTTCTACTTCACATGAAGAAGGTTGCACAAGATTATTCTCAACTAACACCACCGCTTTTGAAGGTAAAGACAAGCTAGAAGCTGTTGTAACTGAGAAAGTAAAGTGGGGTGAAGGTCGCCACTTTGAGGGTATCAAGGGTACTGAAAGCAAGATCAAAGCTGACGTAGTTCTGATTGCTATGGGTTACTCACATCCTTCATCTGCTTTAATTAAAGAGTTTGGCTTAGAGACAGACAAACGCGGCAATATCAAAGCAGAGGTTCAGGGTGAGAATGCATATCAAACCTCAAACAATAAAGTATTCGCAGCAGGTGACGGCAGAAAGGGCCAGTCACTAGTTGTCTACGCCATCGCAGAAGGTAGACAATGTGCTGCTGCAGTTGACGATTTCTTAAAAGGAAATTAGTCACTAAACATTTGCCTGTTGGTAGTTGCCTCCTATACAAATAGGAGGCTTTTTTTATCCATACTTTTTTATCCATCCTCTTTAATTTACTAATGCACTGTTTAAGGGAAATTTAATTACTTTTAACTTAAAATAATCTAAATTTAGTGCACTAAATTAAATCACAATTCTCATTTCTTAAATTTTCTATTAACTACTTGATCTTAATTCATTTTACTAAAGTCATTTTTGAAAAATGCTCTTTGAAATTGCATAAAAAGTAATAATTTTGTCACAAAAATTTTTTCTTATTTGATAATAAGTTACATGGCGTTTACACAGTTTTCACTAACAATGTGCACTGTTTTAAGTCAATTATGCACCAAATATGTGAATATTCGATTTGGTATTGCAAGCTAAAATTAAGAAATGTAAATTTGATTTCAACAAATTAAAACAAACTTTTCTTATCGGTCCTAAGACCGGTAAAACGATTTTATCAACAGGTAAACAGGAGACATTAAATGTCATACACACAGAGAGTATTAGACTCTTTAAAAGCTAAGTATCCATACCAGCCAGAATTCTTACAGGCAGCTGAGGAAATCTTAAACACATTACAGCCTGTAGTAGATAAAGAGCCTAAGTATGAGAAGTACAAGATCTTAGAGCGTATGACTGAGCCAGAGAGAACTATTTCTTTCCGTGTTGAGTGGGTTGACGATAAGGGTGAAGTTCAGGTTAACAAGGGCTACCGTGTACAGTTCAATTCAGCAATTGGTCCTTACAAGGGTGGTATCCGTTTACACCCAACTGTAAATGAAGGTGTATTAAAGTTCTTAGGTTTAGAGCAGATCTTAAAGAACTCATTAACTGGTACTCCTATCGGCGGTGCAAAGGGTGGTTCTGATTTCGATCCTAAGGGCAAGTCAGAGACTGAAATTATGCGTTTCTGCCAGGCTTTCATGATCCAGTTACACCGTTACATTGGTGCTACTATCGATGTTCCAGCAGGTGATATCGGTACTGGTGGTCGTGAGATCGGTTACATGTATGGCGCTTACAAGCGTTTAACCACTCGTTATGAGGGTGTTTTAACTGGTAAAGGTTTAACTTACGGTGGTTCTTTAGCACGTACTGAGGCTACAGGTTACGGTACCGTTTACTTCACTGATGCTATGTTAAAGGATCGTGGCGATTCATTAAAGGGCAAGAAGTGCGCAGTATCAGGTTCAGGTAACGTAGCTATCTACTGCTGCGAGAAGTTAATCCAGTTAGGTGCAACTCCTGTTACCGTATCAGATTCTAACGGTACTATCTATGATCCAAACGGCATCAAGGTAGACGTATTAAAGCAGGTTAAGGAAGTTGAGCGTGCACGTTTAACCCGTTATGCTGAGTTAGTTCCAACAGCTCAGTACACTCCAGTTGATAAATACCCAACAGGCAAACACCAGGTTTGGACTTACAACGTAGACTGTGCTTTCCCTTGCGCAACTCAGAACGAGTTAAATGAGGAAGATGCTAAGACCCTATTAGCTAACGGCTGTAAGGTTGTAGCAGAAGGTGCTAACATGCCTTCAACCTTAGGTGCTATCGAGCAGTTCTTAAAGGCTAAGATTGCTTACGGTCCTGCAAAGGCTGCTAACGCAGGTGGTGTTGCTACTTCTCAGTTAGAGATGGAGCAGAACGCTGGTATGACTGCTTGGACTTTCGAGGAAGTAGATCAGAAGTTACACACCATTATGACCAACCTATACAAGAACGTTGCTGATACCGCTCGTGAGTTCGGTGTCGAAGGCAACCTAGTATTAGGTGCTAACATCGCTGGCTTCCGTAAGGTAGCTGATGCAATGATTGCTCAGGGTGTAATCTAATAGATTTACTCCACTAAATAATTAAGTTCAAAATGCCTCAAGATTAATAATTTTGGGGCTTTTTTTTGTTATTTTTCGAAGTTTTATATATAATTTCGCGTCATTTTGTGAAAAATTGAAAATATGAGGAATTGATTAAATGCTCATAGCGGAATTTATATTCTTAATTGCTACCTTAATATATAGGCAGCAGATTTGGTGGTATGGGACTGGGTGTAGTCTCTGGTGTAGGCTTGTGTATTGAAGTCTTTATTTTAAGAATGACACCTGCCTCCCCTCCTGTTGATGTAATGCTTATCATTATTGCGGTTGTTAGCTATGCTTCAATCTTATAAGCATCAGGAGGACTTAAGTGTATGCTGCAGTACGCTGAGCGTATGCTGCGTAAAGATCCTAAAAAGATCACTTTCTTTGGACCATTGGTAACCTACAGTCTTACTCTAATGTTAGGTACAGGTCATGCTGTATACACCATCATGCCAATCATTGGAGATATTGCACTAAAAAATAAAATACGTCCTGAAAGACCAATGGCTGCAGCCTCTGTTGCCTCTCAAATGGGACTTGTAGCCTCCCCTATTTCAGCTGTAGTTGCCTGTTATCTTGGTAAAGATGTTTTACAAATTCCTTGCCTTGAAGATCTGACACTATTTAAGATCCTAATGGTCAACATTCCTGCTACATTAGTAGGTGTACTGTTACTTTCTTTATACTCTAACTTTAGAGGTAAAGATCTTGAAAAAGATCCTGACTTTATAGAAAGGATGAATGATCCTGAATTTAAAGCTGAGGTTGAAAAGTCTTTTAATACCACTTTAAATGAAGTGATCCCTACAAAGTCAAAAGTTGCAGTTTTAATGTTCTTTACTGTGCTCTTACTTATCGTACTCACAGCGGTATTCCCTCAAGTTAGAATGGTAGGAGACGGTATCGTATCCATGAGCATGGTAATTCAGATGTTAATGTTAGCCTTTGGCGCAGTGATCTTAATTGGTACTAAAACACCTGTAAGCCATGTATCTGATACTGTAGTATTTAAATCAGGTATGACAGCATGTATTGCTATCTTTGGTATCGCCTGGATGGCTGATACATACTTTAGTACTGCTATGCCTGAGTTTATAGCTGTCATTACTAATATGGTAAGTGAAAGCCCTTGGACCTTTGCTTTTGCTCTAGCTGCTGTATCAATCGTGGTAAACTCTCAGGCAGCAACAGCTAAAATCTTAATACCAGTTGCAGCAGCAATTGGTCTGCCAGGTCCAATTTTAATTGGTCTGATGCCTGCGACCTATGCTTACTTCTTTATTCCAAATTATCCTTCAGATATTGCAACTGTAAACTTTGATATCTCAGGCACCACAAAGATTGGCAAATACTATTTAAACCATTCTTTCATGCTGCCAGGTCTAATAGGTCTTGTTAGTGCCTGTCTTGTAGGTGTAACCTTAGCTGAGCTCTTTATCTAAGTTTTCAGCAATTTAAAACACTCAAAGTTAGTAGACAAATGTCTACTAACTTTTCTCTATTCTCTAACAATCCTCATTTAGCGCCTTTTAACTATAAAAAAATCTCCATTAAATCAAAACTTTGTTACAGCTAACAAAATTAGCATTACTTTTTTAACTTCACTTTAAATACACAAAATCTGACCTAAACTTTAGAAAAGATAAGAATAAAAACTAAGGAGCTTTTTATGTTACTTGAAGGCAAAACCGCACTGGTTACCGGTGCAAGTCAAGGTATAGGTAAAGAGATTGCCCACATTCTAAATAAGAATGGAGCTAAGATCTATATCATGGCAAGGAGTGCTGACAAGCTCTCTACCACAGCAAAGGAGTTAGATCCTACAGGTAAAGAAGTATTTGCTGTTCCTTGTGACATTACTTCTAATACTGCTGTAGAAGAGGTATTCAAGCGCTTTAAAGCTGACGGCATTTCTATTGATATTCTAGTTAACGCAGCAGGCACTGCTAACTCAAATTCAATTGAGACTACAGACATTGAGCTTTGGGATAAAGTCTTAGATACCAACCTTACAGCTGCCTTTAATTTAAGTCAGAAATGCTTCCCTATGATGAAAGAAAAGGGTGGTGGCAAGATCATAAACTTAGCTTCAATTTTAGCGAATGTAACCAGTCCAGGTATGGCAGCTTACAGTGCTTCAAAAGCTGCTGTAAAAATGCTTACAAAAACACAAGCTGTTGAATGGGCAAAGTACAATATTCAGTCAAATGCGATAGCTCCAGGCTACATTAAAACTGATATGACAAAGGGCATCCTGAGTAATCAGGAACTGACACAAAGATTAGTAAGTAGGACGCCTATGGGCAGAATCGGTGAACCTGAGGATGTAGCAAAAGTAGCTTTATTCTTAGCCTCCCCACTATCAGACTTTGTAACTGGTACAGAGATCCCCGTTGATGGAGGAATTCTAGCTTCTTTAATGTAAGTATGTTGATGTATGAAAAGCCAGAACCTACTTATGTAAGTTCTGGCTTTTGATTTTATGAATTAAGATTAAGCCTTATTCAGACCTAAAACTTCATTCATATCATATAAACCAGGATTCTTGTTCTCAAGCCAGAGAGCAGCTCTGAAAGCGCCACGAGCAAAGGTCTGACGAGAAGTAGCGATATGGCTTAACTCCACGCGCTCACCTTCTGAGCAGAACATAGCAGTATGCTCACCTACGATATCTCCACCACGGATTGATGAGAAACCGATTGAGCCATAGATACGCTCACCGGTAATGCCGTTACGACCTGCTACCATAACGTCTTTTAGATTTACATGACGACCTTCTGCTGCAGCCTCACCGATAGCCAGAGCTGTACCTGATGGGCTGTCTACCTTATAACGGTGGTGAGCTTCAACAATTTCGATATCAGCATCAGCCATGATCTGAGCAGTCTTTTTAACCAGGTTTAAAAGAACATTAACACCAACAGAGAAGTTAGCTGCAAAGACGATAGGAATGTTCTTTGAGTATTCCTTAATCTTATCGCGCTGCACATAATCGAAACCTGTAGTACCCAAGATAACCTTGCAGTTATGCTGCTTTGCATATTCAAGGATGTTTAATGAGCACTCAGGACGAGAGAAATCGATGAACATGTCAGGAGCTGCTGACAGTTTTGAAGGCTCATCTACAACTTCAACATTGCAGCCTGATGGTAATGTATCGGTGCTCTTATCAATGCCGCATACAACTTTTGCGCCATCAAGACCTAAACAGCAGTCCCACAGTGCGTGGCCCATGCGTCCGCCTAAACCTACAATACCAACCTTAAGCATTATAAAACTCCTTTCGCATAACAATTAAGTGGTCTAATTTTACACTTACTTTTGCAAATTGTAACGAGGTATAGAAGCTGATTGCCCCTTTATTGAGCACTTCTACATCAACTTCGATTGATGATCCGCCCTTCATTCTAACCATCTGTTCTGCGGTTTGAAGCAAGAGTTTACCTATTCCAAGTCGCATATAAAGCGGATCTATATACAGTGCAAGAATTTTACCTGACTCTATTTCATTTTTAAAAGTTAAAAAACCATAGAGATTTTTTGCACCACAAGCAAGCACTGTTCTGTAATTATCATCATTAAGACGGTTCTCCCACAGTGCAGTAAATTGAGGATGGGTAAAGGTAAATGGTTCTCTGCGATTCTCATAATGAGAGGCATTAAGCTCTAAGCGTGCAATGTTACTAGCATCAGTTACATTAGCCCAGCGAATATGAACCTTAAGATTTCCTTTTACAAAGACTGTATTGTTGTTATTCACGAAACTACCTGACTAAGGCTTTGTAAAAGCTTGTTTTAAAAGTGCTAAAGCACTCTGACGAGTAGCTTCTGTTACGACATTACCGCCCATCATACGAGAGATTTCTTCGACACGTCCATCAGTATCAAGTTCTGTTACCACTGAAACTACATTTTGTCCCTGCTGTGATTTGGTAACTAAGAACTGATGATCAGCTGAAGCTGCAACCTGAGGTAAATGAGTTACAGTAATTACCTGCACATCTTGTCCTAAAAGATGTAACAGTTCACCCACAGCTGAGGCAGTACGACCTGAGATACCAGTATCAACCTCATCAAAGATCAGAGTCTGTGTAGAACCTTTGCGAGAGGTTAAAACCTCAATAGCTAAGGCTAAACGCGATAACTCACCACCAGAGGCTACAGCCCCCAAATCTTTAGGGGCTTCACCCAGGTTTGCTGAGAACAGAAATTCAGCATTATCTCGACCTGCAGCTCTAGGTCTTATAGTCTCATCACGAGTTACTTTAACCTCAAATACGCCATCAGGCATCGCTAGAGTTTTAATCTTTTCAGTAACATCTTTTGACATCTTTAAAGCTGCCTTTGCTCTAAGGTCTGACAGCTCTTTAGCTACTGTCTCATAATCGTCTCTTAACTTTTTGACATTAGCTGTTAATGAGGCAATCTGCTCTTTTAAAGATAAAAAGTGCTCTAAATCTTTTTCTAATTTGTCTTTAATCTTATAAAGCTCGTTTGGTTTGACCTCAAATCGACGAGCTAACTCATGACATTTTGAAAGTTTGTCAGATAACTCTTCAACTAAAGCAGGATTTGCTTTTAAAGTTAGTGCATCTAACTTTTCACGAGCTAAATCTAAGTGCTCACAGGCTGTTGTAAGATCACAGACAATAGGATCGATACTGTCTTTAGCAAAGACAGCTACTTTTGATAAATCAGTAATTCTAGCTGAGATAATATCGATAATGTTGTGCTCTTCGTTCTCTAATACTCCCTGAGCCAAAGCTACAGCATCAGATGCCTGTGACTGGTGTTGCAGAGCATCATAGTCAGAGCTTATCTGCTCATAGTCACCTTCGTGCAGATCTAATTTATTTAATAAATCCAGTTCATAACGCAAGGTCTTATAGGTCTGAGCTCCGGCTAACTGCTCATCAGCTAATTCCTGTAAATGCTGACGGTTTTTATTGTATTTTTCAAAAGCTGCTTTTACAGATTCAACTTTGTCTTTTAATCTGCCAAAGCTGTCTACTAATGACAGCTGATTGTTCTTGTCGATAAGCTTAATACTTGCATGCTGTCCATGTATTGCAACAATATAAGAGCCTAACTCTTTTAATAAAGCTAAGGTACATGGAGAGCCGTTAATATAGGACTTTGACTTACCGTCTGAGTTGATAACACGACGGAGCATTAGAGTATTATCTTCAGAAAAGAGCTCACGCTCTTTTAGAAAATCGATAACAGACTGATTGTTTTCAATTGAAAACACCGCATCAAGTTCTGCTTTAGCACAACCTGTTCTTACACACATGGCATCAGCTCTAGCGCCTAAAAGCATCGACAGAGCATCAACGGTTAAAGATTTACCAGCGCCAGTTTCACCTGTAATACAGGTCATGCCACTGCTGAAATCTAAGGTATTTCTATCACTTAAAGCAAAGTCTTTTACGATTAACTGTTCAAGCATAACTACTCCAAACTAAGCTTTGAGACCTAAACAAGACTTTGAGCCCAGCCTAATTTCTGACGTAACAGGCTGTAATAGTCATACCCTTGAGGGTGAATCAGTGTCAAAGGTATGTGATGCTGTCTGATGAGTACAGAGGTTTTAGTATCAGCTCTCATAGTTACCTGACCGTCACAGTTAATTGCAATTAACTCAGCCATATCATCAGGACATTCAAAATCGATTCTAACCTCAGATTTTCCTGGAATGATAATTGGTGAGCAGTTTAGTGACTGTGGGAACATTGGCACTAGTGACAGAACATCAAGATTTGGTTCAATAATAGGACCACCTGCTGATAATGAGTAAGCAGTAGATCCTGTTGGGGTATTGACGATAATACCGTCACCGCGCATGGTGTACATATAGGTACCATCAATACTTACTCTAAACACCATCATATGAGCCATGGTGCCTGAGTGAATAACGGTTTCGTTAGTAGCTAATGACTGACCGATTAACTCGCCTACACCATCATCAGAATCACGAGATACACGCACATCGATCATGGTTCTGTCTTCTAAGGTATAGTAGCCTTTTACAACCTTCTGTAAGCTCTCATCAAGATTGTCTGGATTTACATCGGTAAGTAAACCTAAGTGACCGCGGTTAATACCTAGTACCGGTACTTTTAAATCAACTAAGGTTCTGGCTGCTCCTAGAACAGAGCCATCACCACCTACCACGATGATAAGGTCAAGATCACGCATCTGACGACGGGTAATACTTTCTATTTCAGGAATATTAAAGCCTACAGATGTATTAGCCTCAAGATATACTTTTACACCTAATTTGGTTAATTTTGAGGCAATATCTCTGATAGCTCCAGACACAGGACGCTTATACACTTTAGATACAATTACAGCTGATTTAATTGGCTTTTGCTGTACCATTGAAGCTACCACGGCACTCTCCTAAAAATATATTATTCAATCCTCTATTGTACATTCTGCTTGAACCTTTTTCAAAGTTACATAACTAACAGATAAAAAGCTGTATAAACGATCATAATTGGAGAGTAGCTACATTTTTATTGAATACAATCTTCTGTAAAGATGGATAAAGTTTGTTTTTCGATAAATAACTCTATTGAAATGATAGAAATAAATCGATGCAAATTTGAATTTTTTAGATTGTCATGTAGCAACATGGTAACGTGCCACTACATATATTTTACTTAGAGATTCTATCCCAAGTTTCAAGCTTATCTTTTTCTGTAATAGATCTTATAGCTTTACAAGGATTTCCCACAGCAACTGAGTTACTTGGAATATCTTTTACTACTACACTGCCACCACCGATGACTACATTATCGCCAATGGTAACACCAGGCATTACCTGTACTCCGGCACCTATCCATACGTTGTTGCCAACGCTAATAGGATAAGCATATTCCAATTCTTTGTTTCTTCGTTCAAAGTCTATAGGATGACCTGCTGTATAAAAGCCACAGTTAGGAGCAATAAAGACATTATCTCCAAATGTTACTTTGCCGCCATCTAAGATCACCAGATTATGGTTCGAATAGAAGTTCTCACCAACTTCAATGTTATAGCCGTAATCACACCAAAATGGAGCTGTGATAATAAAATTGTTTTGGTCTTGCCTAAAAGTTTCTTTTAAGATCTCTTTTTGACCTTTCTCATCAGATGGACGCAGATTATTAAAGTCATAGCAAAGTTCTTTGGCTTTAGTTCTTTGCTCAAGCAAATCCTTATCATAGTTGGCATCATAAAGCATCTGCTTGAGCATTTTTTTCGGTCATTTTTTCATCTATACTTTTTTCTTAAATGAGGTTCATGTAAAAAACGGTCATTTTTTCATCTATACTTTTTTCTTAAATGAGGTTCATGTAAAAAAATACCCCAAACCTTTCACGATTCAGGGTACCTTTCATTTTTGTCTACAGACTATTTCTTGTTCAAACCTTTAGCAATCAGAGCGTCAAGTTTCATTGACTCTGTGAGCAATGAATCATAGCGCAGATCAAGATCAGGCATATAACGCAGGTTTAGTCTTGATGCCAGCTGTGAACGTAAAAAGCCTTTTGCGCTTTTTAAGCCTTTCATAGCAGCGTCAATTTCTTCTTTTTTATCTGTTAAAAAAGAAATGTAAACACGAGCATTTCTAAGATCAGGTGAAACATCAACTTCAGTGATAGTTGCATTCTTCACACGAGGATCATGAAGCTCATTTTGCAGCACATCTGCAAGCTCACGTCTTACAGCTGCTGCAACTCTTTCATTTCTACCGTAACTTCTTGGCATAATTTCCTTTAATCAAGAGTACGTGCAACTTCAACCTTCTCGAAGCACTCGATACGGTCACCTACACGAACATCCTGGTAGTTCTTAACACAGATACCGCACTCGTTGTTCTGCTTAACCTCAGCTACGTCATCCTTGAAACGACGTAATGAATCAAGCTCACCTTCGAAGATAACGGTATTGTCACGCAGCACACGGATAGGTGCTGAACGCTTTACGACGCCTTCAACAACCATACAGCCTGCGATTGCACCATACTTAGGGTGACGGAAGATTTCACGAACTTCAGCATAACCGATGAAGTTTTCTCTGATCTCTTTCTTGAGCAGACCAGACATAGCCTTCTTCACATCATCAATTAAGTCGTAAATAACACTGTAGTAGTGTAAGTCAACTGCCTCTGAGTCGATTACCTGACGAGCAGGGCCATCAGCACGAACGTTAAAGCCGATAACTACAGCGCCATCAGCAGCAGCTAAGGTTGCGTCGTTAGCGGTAATACCACCAACACCAGAGCCGATGATCTTAACCTGTACTTCTTCGTTACCAAGCTTCAACAGAGCATCAGAGATAGCTTCAACAGAACCTTGAGTATCAGCCTTTAGAACAACTTTCAACTCAGAAGCATTGCTCTCCTTGAACATAGAAGCTAACTGTGCACTCTTCTGTTTTGCAATCTTTAACTCACGGTATTTGCCCTGACGGAATAAAGCTACTTCACGAGCCTTTCTTTCATCAGCCACAACGGTAACCTCGTCACCTGCTGCAGGAACACCTGACAGACCGAATACCTCAACAGGGATTGAAGGACCAGCCTCGGTTACTTCCTTGCCGTTTTCGTTTCTCATTGAACGAACACGACCGTACTGCAGACCGCAAAGGATGATATCACCCTTCTTTAAGGTACCTGAACGAACTAATACAGTTGCTACAGGACCACGACCTTTATCAAGACGAGACTCGATGGTTACACCTTCAGCCATACCGTCATGAACAGCCTTTAACTCTAAAACTTCAGCCTGTAGAGTAATAGCCTCTAACAGATCTTCAACGCCCATACCGGTCTTAGCTGAAACTTCAACGAACTGGTTCTCACCACCCATTGACTCAGGGATAACACCGTGCTGCATTAACTCATTGATAACTCTCTGAGGTTCTGCACCTGGCTTATCCATCTTGTTGATTGCAACAATCATAGGAACTTTAGCTGCCTGAGCATGCTGAATAGCTTCTAAGGTCTGAGGCATTACACCGTCATCTGCTGCTACAACTAAAACTACGATATCAGTACACTGAGCACCACGAGCACGCATTGCAGTAAATGCAGCGTGACCTGGGGTATCTAAGAAGGTGATACCGTCATTACGAGTCTGTACATGATAAGCACCGATACGCTGGGTAATACCACCTGCTTCGCCTACTGCTACCTTTGACTTTCTGATGTAGTCAAGTAAAGAGGTCTTACCATGGTCAACGTGACCCATGATGGTAACAACAGGAGCACGAGGAGTTGCCTCTGCTTTTGAATCCTTGTTGCCGTTTAATAACTCGTCTTCAAGTTCATTCTCTTTACGCAGAATTACCTTGTGTCCCATTTCCTCAGCAACTAACTGAGCTGTTGCCTGATCCAGAACCTGATTGATAGTTACCATTTCGCCTAATTTCATTAAGGTCTTGATAACTTCAGTTGCCTTAACAGCCATCTTAGCTGCTAATTCAGCTACGGTGATAGTCTCACCGATCTCAACATCACGGTTTACAGGAACAGCAGGACGGTTAAAACCGTGTTGCTGCTGATTTAATTTTGCAGCCCCCTTTACGCCCTTACCACCTTTACCGCCTTTCTGACGGCGGTTGTTTGAATTCTGCTCATTCTCTTCAAAGCGCTTTGAAGAACGTCTGTCACCATTTCTGTCACGATGACGACCTCTGTTCTCAGCCTCACGCTCCTGACGAGCCTCAGCCTCACGAACGTACTGTGAAGTATTAGCATCATCATCGTCACTCTCGTGAGAACGAGCTTCTTCTTCAGCTGCCCAACGAGCTTCGTTTTCTTCAGCTAACTTTCTAGCCTGCTCAGCAAGTCTCTTTGACTCTTCTTCAGACTTACGCTTCTGCTGCTCTTCTTGAGCACGGCGTAACTCTTCAGTTGCCTTATCCTCATGCTTCTCTTTATGAGGAGCAGGTGCAGCCTTTGGCTGAGCCTTAACAGCAGCAGCTTTAGCAGCCTCTTTAGCTTTCTTGTCAGCCGCAGCTTTAGCTGCTGCAGCCTTGCGTGCTTCTTCAGCTTTTTTAGCTTCTTCAGCCTTACGAGCCTCTTCGGCTTTTCTTGCCTCTTCTTCAGCCTTTTGCTTAGCAATAGCTTCCTGCTCTAACTGAGCCTTACGCTCTTTAGGGTCGAAGTTAAATTTCTTTTTACGAACTTCAACCTGAACTTTCTTAGCACCGCCTGCATTCTGCAAAGTCATAGTGCCAGAAGACTTCTTCTTTAAAGACATACGCTTTGGTGCATTGCCCTGATTTTCTTCATTCATCATTCAAGTCTTCCTGTATTATTTGTTTTCTTCTTTGAACCAGTACTCATTACGAGCTGCCATAATGATTTCACCTGCTTTCTTCTCATCTAAGCCTTCGATGTCGGTTAAATCATCGGTAGCCTGATCTGCAAGATCTTCACCTGACTTGATACCGTGAGCTACTAACTTAACTGCTATCTCTTTATCGATACCGTCTAATGATGACAGCTGTGCGATAGCTTCAGCAGTTTCAGCATTTTCTTTACTCTCAACAGCCTTTCTTGCTACTTCCTGTAACTGAGTTGCTGTTTCCTCATCCATACCATCGATAGCTAAAAGCTCTTCTGGTTCAACGTATGCAACTTCTTCTAAGGTGGTGAAGCCTGCATCTGACAGAGCAGTTGCGAACTCTTCATCAACATTTAAAGAATCTTCAAATAGCTTTACTACCTTACCTACTTCCTGCTGAATGTTAGACTCAAGTTCTTTCTCAGTCATAACCTTCAGATCCCAACCGATAAGCTGTGAAGCTAAACGTACGTTCTGACCGTTTCTACCGATTGCTAAAGCTAAGTTCTCTTCAGCTACAGCAATTAAGATAGTGTGATCATCTTCGTTGATGATAATACGTGATACTTCAGCAGGTTCCATAGCATTAGTTACGTACTGAGCTAAGTTCTCATCGTATAAAACAACGTCAATCTTTTCACCTGACAGCTCGTTAGATACAGCCATTACACGAGCGCCACGCATACCGATACATGCGCCACGAGGATCGATTCTTCTGTCTTTTGATCTTACGGCGATCTTTGCACGTGAACCTGGATCACGAGCTACGCCCATGATTTCGATTACATCTTCACCAATCTCAGGTACTTCAATTCTGAATAACTCTTTTAAGAAATCAGGTGAAGTTCTTGAACAGATGATCTGAGGACCGCGATTTGGCTCAGTGCGGATATCCTGTAATAAAACTTTAACTCTGTCACCGCGACCATAGGTCTCATGAGGAATGATCTGCTCACGCTTTAGAACAGCTTCAGCATTGTTGCCCAAATCTAAAACCATGATGTCGTGAGTCTGCTTTTTAACGGTTGCGTTAACAACATGGCCGATTCTGTCACGCTGCTCTGCAACAACTTGCTCGCGCTCAGCATCTTTAACTTTCTGAGATAGAACCTGCTTTGCTGTCTGAATTGTGATACGGTCAAACTCAACAGAAGGGATCTGCTCTTCAACAATATCACCGGCTTTAATACCAGGATGGTCAACTGCAGCTGCTGCAAGTGAGATTTCTTGAGCAGGCTTCTCTAGTGGACCGTCAGTATCAACTACTTCCCAACGGCGGAAGGTGTCATATGAGCCGTCTTTCTTGTCAATTACAACACGAACTAAGATATCTACTGGATACTTTTTCTTGGTTGCAGTTGCTAATGCAGTCTCTAAAGCTTCAAAAATCTTATCTCTAGGAATAGCACGCTCGTTTGATAGTGCCTCTGCGATGGCAATGATCTCTTTACCCATTTTTAATTTAAGACCTCTCTATGATCCGCTTTTAGGAGCTTTTTTGTTGTTAGTTGGAAACTCTGGGACAACACGTGCTGTAGATACATTTGAGAATGCAACTTCGATAAGACCTGAGATCTTATCGTTAATCTTCAGCATGCCATCATCAGTTACTTCATCTAAAGTACCTTGAAGCTTATGTCTGCCCTGAGTAGGAATTCTAAGTTCAGCTTTTACAGTTTTACCTGTATAAGCCTTAGCTTGCTCAAGTGTGAACAAAATTCTGTCAAGACCAGGTGAAGATACCTCAAGTGTATATTTAGGAGCGATAAGGTCAGCTGCATCTAAAGCAGGAGATAATACATCCATTAACTCTCCGCACTTATCTGCGCTTACACCTTGCTCAGAATCAACAAACACCTGCAACATCGCATGATCATTACCGCCACGGAATCTGATTCCCCATACAGTAAGATCCATAGACTCCACTAGAGGAGTTACTAGCTCTGCTACCTTCTCTTCAATGGTTCCTGCCATTAGTACCTCAATTATTTAATTTTAAACACAAAAAAAGGACCACTAACTAGGGTCCCTTTCTTTATGAAGTTCCACTATATCTATCAGTAATAAACTCATTTATTACTGAAGGTTCAAGCTCACACTTGAACAGGCTTGAAACGCTATCAGCTTCAAGCCCTTTATTTATAGCAAAAGTATGGATAAAAATCAAGTTTTTTCCTACTTTATCCTATAGAGTTTTAAGACGTTAATTGCAGTTGCATCAGCGCTGAAAACTTCAATCTTCCAGTCACCAACTTCCAAAGTTTCGCCTTGCTTTGGAACTCTCTGCAATCGGTCTAAAACGTAACCTGCAATAGTCTGATAATGCTCTGATGGAGGAAGCTCAAGTCCTGTAACTCTTGCTACATCTGGTAAAATTGCATCACCGTCAACTCTGAATGAATTACCGTCTTTGCCATAGCGGACAATCTCAGGTGTTTCGCTCTTTTCAGGCATCTCACCTGTAATCTCTTCGACCACATCATGGACAGTGACAATACCTTCAAAGCCACCGAACTCATCAAAGACAAATCCAAAATATTTCTTTGACTGTCTGAACTGCTCTAACGCACTTAAGATGTTAATTGTTTGCGGAAGATATAAAGGCTCCTGGACAATCTTTTCCATGTGGGCAACATCAACCTTGTCTTCGACAAAAAGGCCTAAAACATCTGCTCTTGAAACAAAACCTAAAGGCTGATCTTTGTGACCGCTTCTGTAAGCAATCAATAATGACTTAGTGCAAGATAATGCCTTGTTTAAGATGTACTCTTTTGAGCCATCAACTTTAATTGTTTGCAGATCAGTTCTTGCTGTCATTACAGCCTTTACAGGCAGTGATGACATTTCAAGAACACGAGATACCATCTCTTTTTCCTGCTTGTTAAAGACATAGGCACTAGGACGTGAAACAATAGCTTCCTTAATTGAATGCACATCGTCGTCATTTTTTGAGCCTAACAGTCTTAAGACCAGATGAGCTGCTACCTGACGGGCCTGCATGTTATTAGAGTGCTTTAAGTTCAAAACAGTCTTTCTTGAGGCCTGGTTGAAGATCTCGATTAACAATGAGAAGCCAATTGCTGAGTATAAGTATCCCTTTGGTACTTCAATATGGAATGATTCCATAATCAGGCTGAAACCGATAAGCAACAGGAAGCCTAAACACAAAATAACAACTGTTGGATGCTTTGAGACAAAGACTGCAATAAAGCCTGATGCCCACATCAGCAATCCCATTGCTATAGTTACGGCAATGATCATGATGTAAACATGATTGGTCATACCAACTGCTGTGATGATTGAATCACCAGAGAAGAGTACATCTAGGATCATGATCTGGGTTGCTACAATGACAAATGAATGACCTGCTGATTTGGATACAGATACTGATTCATCACCACTTTGATCTTCTAACTTAGAATGAAGCTCTTCTGTTGCCTTATATATCAAGAAAGCACCACCTAAGAACATCATTAAGTCTCGAACTGAAACGTCAAAGTTAAAGACTGTGAACAATGGCTCTGACATTGCCATTACGTAGGCAGCGAAGATCATCAAGATAATTCTGATGATTAAAGCACCGCCTAAACCAATGTAGCGAGCAGTCTTACCTTGTCTTGCTGGAAGTCTTGCTGACAGAATAGCAATGAATAGTAAGTTATCAATACCTAAAACAACTTGAATAGCTGTTAAGGTTAATAAACCTAACCATGCGGTAGGATCTAATACCCACAGCATATCGAATAATAAAGTTGGATGAGCTAGAGCCTGTTCTTGCATAGTTATTTAGCTCCTAGCTTTGAAAATGAAAAAATAGAGAGGTTAGATAGAATGGTGTGACTAAATATAGTCGGGTCTGCGTTCATTTTAAGTTTTAATTTCTCAAATAAAATCAAAAGAATGTTTAATGATGTAAATATAGCAATTATAAACAGCGAATGTTAACTTCTTGTACAAATAATGTGAAGTAACATAGCATGCTTTGCTATATATATTACAGTGCGTAAGGATAATTAGCATAGTGCAATTTTGTAGCTTCATTTTCAAATGCTTTATTAAAAATAAGCTATGTTCAATTGAAGATTATTGTGTTTTACAAGTAATTAAATGTGAATACACAAGACAAAAGGCTAATTATGGCGATTGAAAAGGCCCTCAACTATCTACGAAAGTAGAAATTCTTAAAGAGCTTTAGCCTTTGAATTTCATCACTGACAGCCTGCTTATCTACGAAAGTAAAAATTATCAAAGAGCTTTAGCCATATGTACTAATCTGTTCAATGCTATATCTACAACAGTAGAAATTATCAAAGAGCTTTAGCCATAAGCTCATCATCTTCAATATCATCTAATCTACAACAGTAGAAATTATCAAAGAGCTTTAGCCCTGATTTGAAAAGTATTAACGCTGGAATCTACAACAGTAGAAATTATCAAAGAGCTTTAGCCAGAGTGCTTGGGAAAGTTTTATAGATCATCTACAACAGTAGAAATTATCAAAGAGCTTTAGCCTTTTCTATTGGCACTATGCTTTATTTGATCTACAACAGTAGAAATTGTCAAAGAGCTTTAGCCCATGTTCAGGAACATCACCTAATCGAAATCTACAACAGTAGAAATTATCAAAGAGCTTTAGCCCTAGAGCATTAGTATTTAACTATGTAATATCTACAACAGTAGAAATTATCAAAGAGCTTTAGCCAACTTTGATAGATACAGCCTTGAATTTATCTACAACAGTAGAAATTATCAAAGAGCTTTAGCCTTCAAGCCCTACTCTTTTGTTAAAATATCTACAACAGTAGAAATTATCAAAGAGCTTTAGCCACAACTTGACCTAATTGACCGCTATATATCTACAACAGTAGAAATTATCAAAGAGCTTTAGCCTGTTGAAGTTAAGGATTTATCTATATTATCTACAACAGTAGAAATTATCAAAGTGCTTTAGCCAAGTAAAAAAACTCTAATCGCTTTTCAATCTACAACAGTAGAAATTATCAAAGAGCTTTAGCCTTTCGGAATTTTAGGTGCGTGTATTGGGATCTACAACAGTAGAAATTATCAAAGAGCTTTAGCCACCGACTGACGATGAATATACCACGACATCTACAACAGTAGAAATTATCAAAGAGCTTTAGCCTACTTCTATTCTCTCTAGTGTTTCTTCATCTACAACAGTAGAAATTATCAAAGAGCTTTAGCCAAACAATGTAAATAAACAGAATGAACAATCTACAACAGTAGAAATTATCAAAGAGCTTTAGCCACCAACTCGTAGAGATAAAGGCTCTGGCATCTACAACAGTAGAAATTATCAAAGAGCTTTAGCCAAAAGTTTAAATCTATAATCAAAGTCATCTACAACAGTAGAAATTATCAAAGAGCTTTAGCCCTTTTTAAGATCAATGCCATTTTTACATCTACAACAGTAGAAATTATCAAAGAGCTTTAGCCCTTAGTATCTAAGTGTTACAAGTTAGCATCTACAACAGTAGAAATTATCAAAGAGCTTTAGCCTGCAAGTTCAGTTAGTGAGTATTGAATATCTACAACAGTAGAAATTATCAAAGAGCTTTAGCCTTAGAGAGTCTGTATCAAATGCTTGATCTACAACAGTAGAAATTATCAAAGAGCTTTAGCCCAACTGAGCTCTATTTCACTCTTATTATCTACAACAGTAGAAATTATCAAAGAGCTTTAGCCTATTTACTGTTCAAAGTAACCCCATGAGATCTACAACAGTAGAAATTATCAAAGAGCTTTAGCCAAAAGGAACGTAACCGCTATGCTCTTATCTACAACAGTAGAAATTATCAAAGAGCTTTAGCCTTTTATACAGTTCACCATCATAGTCTTATCTACAACAGTAGAAATTATCAAAGAGCTTTAGCCTGATTACGTTAAGACAATTACTCTCTTCATCTACAACAGTAGAAATTATCAAAGAGCTTTAGCCTTAGTATCACGAGGACAACGATTATCAGTATCTACAACAGTAGAAATTATCAAAGAGCTTTAGCCTAAGTGATGCACATACATCAGCCAGGATCTACAACAGTAGAAATTATCAAAGAGCTTTAGCCAAAGCATGTAAGGAACTGAGAGACATATCTACAACAGTAGAAATTATCAAAGAGCTTTAGCCATAATATTCTACTATTTGCTAGTTGCCTATCTACAACAGTAGAAATTATCAAAGAGCTTTAGCCTGGTCTTGACACACATTTTTAGACTGTATCTACAACAGTAGAAATTATCAAAGAGCTTTAGCCTGATCATCTCAAGTCACCGTCTTTAATATCTACAACAGTAGAAATTATCAAAGAGCTTTAGCCCCGTTTTTAAATAAGCAAGATAAAAAATGAACAATATTAACAAAAAATTGAACTAAATTAACTTCATTTAAAGTTACATTATCCAAAAATCACTTCCTATATTCAAAAAATGAAATCGAGACTATAGGTTTGCAAGTAGCACTTTTCAGCCAAAGCTCAGACTACTATTATATCTTTTTCCTCGTTCATGGCATAGCCCATTCTAATGATTTCACATGTTTTTGATAAGTTAAATATCAAAATTGAGTCACTCTCTGTAAATTTGATCTCGAATTTAGACTTTATTTGAATAATAATGTTATTCAAAAAGTTAGGACTATTATCTATTTCATATACAGAATACTGCAAACGATGTCCATACTTGCCTATAAACTTAGAAAACTGGGTTCTTAACTTATCATTAGAGATATCATAACTTAACAAAATCATGTGGCTACTCTCCACGAAAAACAAGTAAATTCTTCCGCACTTTTACCTTTCATAAAATTACGATAATAGGACTGAATAAAAGTAAAAATCTCGGTCTTATATTTAAGGATTGCATCTAAAAGAATTGACACATATTTTTTATTAAAGTCCCAATTGAGAACATAAGCTCCGTTTCTAAGATTAAAATCGCTTTCACTAAACTGTTTGAGATTGATTGATTTCCTAATTTGAGTATCAATTATTGGGCGAAATGGTTCCATAAGATCACAAACCAATGATTTTCTCATATAAAATTCTTTATGAAGAACACCGCAATAGACATCAAAGCCAAATAAATCCAATAGAGAGTCTATAACATTAAAAAGCATGCTATAACCGATATCTAAAATCGAGTTAACATAGTCTGACTTTATACGAGGTTTTCTACCTTTCCAATCAACACAATCAAATTCGTGTTTAAAGTACAACTTAGCCACATTTCCTTCAATAGAGAGAAGATCACATAACTCTCCTGAGAAATTACTTAACTTATCAATCTGATTTTTGATTTTTTCAATAGATTCAGACAATTCCGAACTTTTATTTCTACGCGCTTGTAATACAGCTAACTGATTTTGAGTTTTATTTTTAACAATCATCTTTGCTAAAGCAAAACCAGAATAAGCATATTGTTTGCGACGAAGTACAACGTTGCCCTCCATTTTTGAACCTAACTTATCGTAAACTTTCATTGTTCCTGTCAATAAATATATCGGAAAGCAGAACTTGTGTGATCTTTGAATCAGGCCTGTTGTTATTGTGAAACTTCCAACAATGCATAGCATAAAAATTCTATAGCAAGTTGTTTGAAGTTTTATCTTGTTATCTTTATCTCTGACAACTAAGTTGTCATTAGAAAAAGAAATCTTCTCTCCAAGAGAAAGCAAGACGAACACGATTTGTTTCTTTTGAAAGTCAGGTAATGTCATCATAATAAAGATCGGTCACAAGCTGGTTCGTATATACATCTTTTGCATTTTGCACAATTATCTTGATGAAAATCGTCGAAAGAGAAATTTCTAATTGCTTTTATAGTTCTTTCGAACTTCTCTAGCATTTCTTTATTTTCTTCAGGTAATAATTGAGGATATAGCTTATTGTCAGTATAGCTATATAACCTTATCTTTTTGACTTTATAGCCCATCTCTGCTAGGGAAAAATATTGAGCATAAAGTTGAAAAACATAACCATCATAAACAGTAGTTATGGTTCTCTTTCTTTCCGTCAAGATTCCTTTTTCTGAATCAAAAAGATCAATCTTACCGACTAAATTATATTTTTCTGAATAACACGAAAAACCTTGCAGTATTTTGCTACTGCTGCTGTATTGAGCGCTATCAATTTTCTCATGAGCGATAGTGCCTAATATTTGATCTTTCGTCTGATAACTTTCCCTAACCTGATCTCCATATAAATTATGAAAATACAAAGAAACAGGACAAAATATAAAATCATTTAGCTGAGAGAACAAAATGGCACTATCGTTCAATTTAGTTAACTTCTTAATGAGATTTGAACAAACTTTAACCAATCCTCAAGACTAATCTTCTTCACATTTTTTAGATCCTTATCGGACTTTACAGAATCATTTTTATCGAGGACTAACAAGCCTTTTAATGCAATGTTATATGCACCATTTGCATCAGCGTCTTTTAACTTTTCAAATTTTGTACCTTCAACTTTATCTGTATCAAAGAAAGTGCCATCTTTTCCTTTTACAGGAGATAAAAGCCTGTCTACCGGAGAATTAGTTAGACTGTTTCTCATTTGTAAAATTGCTTTGAATATCTTGAATAGAGAATTCCAAAATTCTCTAGGCATAACTCTAGTAGATATTGTTTCTAGTAAATTTTGACCTTTTTGATACTCAATTCCACTTGATGAAAGCAGAGTTTTAAGCTCTTCCGTTGGATCAAATTCTGGATTTTCTTTCAAATGACCACTAGTTAGATTTTCCTTAACAATTCTTGTTCCATAAGAGAAAATATCCCATTTTTTTACAGGTACTTTGCTATCTGGACATAATTTTCCATAATCTATAGAAAACTTAAATAAATCCTCGTTCTGTACAAAGCATACCTTGTCAAAGCTGCAGATGAGTTTTCTTCGTTCTTCTGAATTTTTATATTTGTTAAAATTCAACAAATTAACAAATCCCGTAGAAGGGTCAATCTTTGAAGTATACGCAGCAGGAACGTAAAATAGAAATCCACACTGATTACCAATATCTTTGATTGTTGACACTTTATTAGTTAACTGATACCCATTGAGGACTCCTCCGGGATTTGTCCAAGTTTCATTTTTTATAACAAAATAATTCAGCTTATCTATCAACATCTTTTCGAATTTTTGGTATACAGCTCTTTCAGCAATTCCACATCTTATTCTCTTAAAGCCTTGATTTAGATTTTCCATCACAACAATAGCGTTGTACTTAACCATCATTAAAGAAATTTCATGAATTACAGCAGAAAGATATCCTTCTTTAAGATCTGCAATTTTAGTAATACTATTCCAAGATCTCTTTTCTTCTTTTCTACTTTTTTCTCTTTCTTGTAATTTGTTGTGGTAATCAACATCGTAATTCACTGATGAAGACTGATGTTTGATAGTATTAAATGTTTTGCAATCAACAATTTCTCCATTTTGATTAATTACAGTTGCGTAGATAAGATTTCTCTCTCCTCGATCTATCCCCATAATGTTGATGTCTTTATTATTTCTTAAGAAATCTAAAACCTTGTCATTAAATTTTGATGGTTTATCTTTAGATTTATAGTTAATAGTAATTGGGCAGTGGAAAAAGAATTTATCTACAGTAAAACGTCTATCTTTTACAATTTCATGAGTAGCTTTTTTTATTGTGGATTTTGCATAATAAACTTCATCCTCCTTAGATAAATCTCTTGATTTACCATTTACGAAAGCATAAATATTTTCATAAATTTTGTCAGGAATCTGTTCTGATTTTCCAGAATTAGGATCGACACACACCTTATTCACAAGATAGCTGCCTTCTCGGTGAACAGTTATGTCATCTTTCTTCAAGCTTTTCTTTCTATAGAATATCTCAGCTTCACCATTGAGTTTGACAATGCCATTCTCTAAATTTTTCAAATCGAAAATACTTTTAAAATAGAGAGTATGTAGATTAGGAGTGCCACTTGCATTTTTTGCAAAATCTTTATTTCGAATTTCAAATAAATACAGTTGACCGTTTTCAACCAATGTATCTACATATTCTTCTTTTATATTTAAAAATTCTATCTTGTATGTAAGATTATCTACATCTTCATAAAATTCTTTTAGATCGCTGTATTCTTCAGGTCTTTTTAAATTTGATAAATCAAATTGAGATGTAGTTTTATATGATGACAAAAATTTAAGACCAAAAGCAATCCACTTAATCAATGATTGTCTATATTCAGTACGATTGATCTTTTCATATTCTTTTTGAAATTTTTTTACTTTTTCTTTACTACATGCTAAATCAAAGATCTCTTTGGTAATAACAAGTGGAGAGACAAAAGTATCCTTGTTAAAAAGAGAAAAATCATCCGATGATTCTTTAAAATGTTCTTTAACTTCACCTGTAAAAGCACATTTAGGAAGCATTTTATTGAATCCCTTGAATAATAAATACCTCATTTTTCTGTAACAACCATTTGAAGAATGTGGTTGAGAAATGCATTCAGAAAAATCAGGTTTATTATTTTTGTTAAAAATTCCTAAAAAATATTTTTTCTCTTTTAATAAGATAATTGATAAACAATCATTTTCTTTGCTTTCACTCCATCCAGAAGCTAAATTTGGATTTTCAAAATTCAACTTGATCTTTTCGAGTGTATATGTTTTCTTGGTTGCATAGTTTCTAACTTTGTTATAAAGCCCAATTACATCAGAAATTGAACGTAAAGATAAATCAAAGTCAGCATAAAATGACATATCCTTATCAATATTATTTGATGAGAATGATTGTGCAAATCTATAAAAATTTAGTAAGAAATCTAAAGGAGCTTTTATGAGATTTTTCTCTTCACTTTTCTTAAGAGAGATTGGCCATGTTTGAGATTTTATTTCATCAAGCTGTTCGTCTTGATTTTTTACAAATTTATCAATTTCAACTGATAAATCTTTACCGCTCACTTTTGATAAGAATGAAATTGAAAATTCAGCCTTTGAAAGAACTTTGTCTAATTCCTCTGCTGTCGAATTTGACTTTATAACCCTTTTGAAGCCTTTTTCTTTTGACTTTTCTTCAATAACTGCATCCCTTAGAAAAGACCAGTTCTTCCCTCCAAATAAATTTTTAGAAACCGAATTTAAGTTTTTACCTTGAACAAATATCTTTTCAAGATCGTGAGATGACATCTCATGTAGCAATTCAGATAGTGTTCGTTGCGGACAATTTTCACCAACCATTTTCTTATAAAAAGAAATGACAGCTTTTATAGCCGATTCATCATTATCAAATTCATCAATACTGAATGAAGAATCTTTATCAGATAAAATCTGTTTATACAGAGGAGCCATTTTAAGGCTTCTTTTCTTCCTTAAAAGCTCACATAAATTCTTGTCTTTCTGACATTCAAGATTAATTGCAAAGTTGAGTTGACCTATCAAGTCATTGTAAGTATCAATTCCAGTTTGATTTAAGCATGAATTGAAATTAGATAACTCAAATTTAGACTCTATATTTAAAGCAGCAATGTGTGCTTCTATTAGTTTAGTTTTTGCTATTTCTACAAACTGAGGAACATTATCATTCCAAACGTGAAAGATATTTTTATTAGAAATGAATTTTGGAAAGTTTTCGTTAACTATTCTATAAGCCACAGCTGTTGGCAATGGATCTGATTTATATAAATTCTTTCGGTTTTCGTAAAAACCAGTAAAATACGAGGTAAATTTATTAAAACTACCTATTACTTTTTTATCTTCATCATTTTTTATGAAATTTGGCAAAAGATAATCAAACAATTCTGCTTTAAAAAGATTCTCAAATTTTAGATCTTTTGTTTTTTTACTTTTTGAATCTGTATATGATCCGAAATCATATTGCTCAAACTGTTTAACAATAATTTTTCTCTTTTCGAGCAGAATATTTTCTAACTCTTCGAGGAATTTCTGCTTTTGATCATAGTCTTCTGGTTCTTTTTTGGATAAATACAAGTACAGATCATTCCAATCAACATTTACAGATGAAAGAGATTTCTCTATAAAATCTCGATGATAAGAATCTATGATCTCTTTAGCCTTTTTATAATCTTCACTTCTTTTCTCATCATTTATCAATACATTTGAAGATATGATATTTTCAAGAGTTTTTCCTACAGGTACTAACTCGTTTCTTAATGTTAAAGTCTTTTGAAAATGTTCATTAAAAGTAGATAATTTAGACATAAGAGTTCCTTACTTTTATACATCGATTTTTTAAAAGTATAATGTATTACATTTACAAATACAAAATATTTAATTTAAATATTAATGTAAATCACATTTTTATACTTATCTTTATTCTAAAATAATATTTATTACTTATACTTATTTATTAAATTGAATTTTATTTTTGCTTTTTTTAAAGTTTTTTTAGTTAAAGCTTTACTGCTTATAACTAACGTTATGCTTTTGAATAAAATATCAACGTCAAGCTTTACAATATCTATTAAGAAATGATGTGGCTTTTATTCTCTATGTATTGGGAGAGAATTCAAGTGACGGAACGATTGAATAGCCTGAACTTAGCCAAGTCCTAGAGCAGGTAAAGTCGTAGTATTCATGCTTGCGATATGACAAGGCAGAAATGTGAGCTACAGGAGCATCATTTGAGTAAAGATCAAATTTAACTAGCTCTTCCACTTTTCTGCCTTTAGAGTTTTTTCTTGTTTAGTAAGAACCTCTATTTGTCCTTCTTGGCTTTGCAAAAGAAGACTTTGATACAGCACTACCTCTGCTCTTTACAGCATAGCCTTTGTTAAAAGACTGACCTTCTTTTTCTGAGCGCAGATTTGTATGTGATACAAAATGCTTTGCAGAGTTGTTTGACTTAGGACCAAACTTCTTTGAAGAATCATCTTTAGTAAAAGTCTTTCTTCTGTCATTTTTATCAAATGAAGAATCTTGTGAGAACTTTCTTCCTTTGTTCTCACCAAAAGATTTACCTTTCTTAGGGAAAGCTGACTTATCCACTCTTGCAGGACGAGATTGTGGCTTACCGTATGGAGAGCTTCTTGAAGACTTATCATCATTATCTTCTTTTGAAGAATTAAATGAAACAGGTTTTCTTACAGGAGCTTTTGTAGCTTTTCTTCCTTTATTTGAAGATGAGGCATTTAAGTCTAATGCAGGAGCCAACTCTTCAACAGGCTCTAAATGAACAGCTTTTCTTAAACGATTTAACTCATTTAAGGTAAGTTCTCTGAACTGTCCTGTCTTTAAGTCAGGATCAAGATCGATACCTGCGTACTTAATTCTGATAAGACGTGAAACTTTAAGTCCTACTGCTTCCCAAAGACGGCGGACCTCTCTCTTACGTCCTTCTTTTAAGGTTACGTGGTACCAGGCGTTACGTCCTTCACCACCTACGTAAGTAACTTTGTTAAAGCGAGCTTTACCATCTTCTAACATTACGCCTTGGGTTAACTGATCGATTTGCTCTTCACTTACTTCACCATAGATACGTGCAGCATATACACGCTCAACTTCATATTTAGGATGCATCAGTGCATTTGCTAATTCACCATCGGTGGTAAATAAGAGTAAACCTGAGGTATTGATATCAAGACGGCCAATGTAGATCCAGCGACCTGTAGGAGGCTTTGGAATATGGTCGAAAACTGTAGGTCTGTTTTCAGGATCTGATAATGTAGTAAGCTCACCTTCAGGCTTATGATACATTAAGACTCTGCAAGATACTTTTTGACTGTCAGGTGTTAATACTACCTTACCGTCAATTTTAACTAAAATGTCATCTGCTTCGTATCTGTCACCGATAGTTGCCATTTTGCCATTTACGGTAACTCTGCCCTGATCAATCATCTGCTCAAGAGCTCTACGTGAAGCAATTCCAGCGCGGGATAAAATTTTCTGTAACTTCTCAGTCATATAATATTTTCTACTTTAAAAAGCATAAATTGAAATTTCGGATTCTATTTTACATGAGAGCTTTGAAAATATGAAATTCTCTTGTCAGAATTAATAGATCAAGATTTAGAAAGTAGCCTTTGTTCTATTCAAAATAGCTGTTTTAATCAAAAAACTCATCATCATCAAAGTCTTCGTCTTCTTGGAAGTAGCCAAATTCAGCTGCTTCTTCAATGTACTCTTCATCAGTCATTTCGTCATCTTTGTAGAACTCACCTGAAACAATTGATGCATTAATCTCCTTAATGATCTTGTCCATGTCCTTTGATTCTAGCTTGTTAGAAACTGTACTCATTTTGCTCTCCTGTGTAATCTTCGATTAATTATAGCATATTGTATCTTTTATACACATTTTTAATGTGTAATTTATTTTCTATACGTATATCTAATATTTTATTGATTTTAAAAGTAATTATGATTTTATAAATCATTTTTTATTAGCACGTTTTCAGCTCATTTCTATTAAGTTTTGGACAATTAAGTAAATGACTTTACAATAGACTTAGCAGAAGGAAATACATATGTCAGATCAGAACACTCAGGATTTTGTTCAATGTGCACTATTTGGTGAGAGCTTTAACTTAAGATGCGCAAAAGAACAAAAAGAAAAATTGCAAAGAGCGATAGCTTCTTTGCAAACTAAAGCATCAAATATGATGCGAGAGAATCCTAATTTAACTCCTACACAGGCAGCTATCTTAATTGCGCTTGACTCAGAGAGTACCTTACTGGGATTTTTAAACGATAAAACTCCATTTGAAAATGAAGCTTTGAAACTAATCACAAAGATGAAGACTTCTCTTCAAAGAGCTAACAATGACTGATTTTTTTGATAACAAAGTTTTACGTAAGTCTCTGCGTCAGCAGATCTTAGAACAGAGAAGACAGGTAACACCTATTAAAGCCTATGAGGCTGGTGTTGAGATTGTAAAAATCTTAAGTCACCACAAACACTTCTTGCAAAAGAAAATGGTAGGATCATATTTAAGCTTAGGTGGTGAGTTATCTACAGAGCCTATCAATGACTACCTTTTAGAACACCATGAATTAGCTCTACCTTTTATGGATGTTCACGTAAAAGGTCATATGGACTTTTATTCCTATAAGAAAGGTGACAGGTTAATTGAAAACCGCTTCCACATTCTAGAGCCTGAGAATTTACCAGAGAATCTGGTAACTCCTGATAAATTTGAAGCTTTGATTGTGCCATTAGTTGGATTTGATAATAAAGGCAACAGATTAGGTATGGGTGGAGGCTATTACGACAGAATGTTAAAAAAGCTCTCTGCTCAATGTCTTTTAATAGGTGTAGCTTATGACTTCCAACTTTTAGATGCTGTACCTATTGAGCATTGGGATATGCCTTTGCATGAAGTCATAACTCCTACCAAGCACTACGTCTTCTAATCAATTTATCTAAAATCGCCAATAAAAAACCCACCGTACGGTGGGTCTTTTTTAGTAGAAACTTTTATTACTTAGTCTCTGGAGCGTCAGTCTTAGGTGCATCTGTTGTGTCTGAAACTGCAGGTGCATCTGTATCAACTACAGGAGCATCAGTGTTAACAACAGTCTTTTCTTCAACCTGCTCTGTTGCAGGAGTCTCAGAAATATTGCTGAAACTTGACTTCTCTTCGTGAGCTGACTTCTGTAAGTAACCTAAGAATAAGCAAACACCGAAGAACAGAATAATTAAAGTCCAAGTTGATCTAGTCAGGAAGTTACCAGATCCTACTGAACCGAATACTGTATTTGATGCACCAGCACCAAATGAAGCGCCCATGCCAGCACCTTTACCCTGCTGAACAAGGATCAAAGCAATCATTGCAATTGCAATTAGTAATAAAACTACAATACCAATTTCGTACATAATAAAAACGCATCCTATTTTGCGTATACAAAGCTGTGCAAATATTACAGGTTATTATGCTTTTTTTCAAGCATTTTCACAGCCTGCCTGATGGATGATCACATCAGCAATTCTTTGAGCTTTAGTATGAACGTCCTGTGCATTCTCACCTTCAACCATTACACGAACCACAGGCTCGGTTCCTGATTTGCGTAAAAGCACACGACCAGTTGAGCCTAACTCTTTTTCAACTTCAGCTACAACAGTTTGAACTTTCTCGTCACGAGTTACATCAAGACCAGCTGTTAATCTTACGTTTATAAGATCCTGTGGGTACATGGTCAGACCTTCAGATAACTCTTCAACTGTCTTGCCTGCATACATACAAGCCTTTAGGACCTGTAGTGCTGATACGATACCATCACCTGTGGTTGCATGGTTTAAGCTGATGATGTGACCGCTGTTCTCTCCGCCTAGAGTCCAGTTCTTCTCTAACAACTGCTCCATAACGTATCTGTCACCAACCTTAGCACGAGAGAAAGGAATACCTTCACGCTTTAAAGCTAACTCAAGACCTAAGTTTGTCATTAAAGTACCTACTACACCACCTGGCAGACGTCCACGCTTTTTAGTGTCGTTAGCAATGATATACAGAAGGTTGTCACCGTCACGTAAGTTACCGTGACTGTCGCACATTAAAACGCGGTCACCGTCGCCATCAAAAGCAATACCAAGATCAGCTTTTTCTGAAAGGACTTTAGCAACTAAAGCCTCTGGATGAGTAGAACCTACACCATCATTGATATTAATGCCATTAGGCTTATCACCGATGGTGATAACAGTTGCTCCTAACTCTCTGAAAACCAGTGGAGCGATGTGATAGGTAGCGCCGTTAGCACAATCTAAAACAATCTTCATGCCCTCTAATGAGAAGTGGCTTGCAAAGGTACTCTTGCAGTACTCAATGTAACGACCAGGAGCATCATCCTGTCTGAAAGCACGACCAAAGTCTGATGATGCAGCTAAAGGAATATCCTTAGCATCTAATACTGACTCAATCTCAAGTTCAACCTCATCAGGTAACTTTGTACCATGAGCTGAGAAGAACTTGATACCATTATCATAGTATGGGTTATGTGAAGCACTGATTACAACGCCTAGGTCTGCTCTGAATGCTCGAGTTAAATAAGCTACAGCTGGAGTTGGCATAGGGCCTAACATTACAGGAGACATACCTCCTGCTGAAAAGCCTGACTCTAAGGCAGCTTCTAACATATAACCTGACAGACGAGTATCTTTACCAATGATAACTTTACCGCCATGTTTCTTGCCTAAAACTTTACCTGCAGCAAGGCCTAGTCTTACTGCAAAATCAGGAGTAATAGGATATTGACCTACACGGCCACGTACACCGTCTGTACCAAAATATTTTCTTTTCATCTTTGTTTTCTTTTTTCAAAAAGTTATTTACCTTTAAAAGATTAGACTTTTAAAGATGCTCAATTTTAATTCTTTTCTTTTATCTTTCTTAAGTCATGAATTGCATCACGTAGAAGTCTTAGACGTCTTACGATAGTCTTTGATAACTTAAATGGCTTAGTCTTACTTGCCATAATCTGCCAAAAACCAATTGCAATTGCAACTTCACTTACATCTGCAGTTCTGATGATTTGAACTGGACTTACAGATGAACAGAATAAAGCTGTAGTTAAGGTAAGCACTCTGTTATCTTTCATGAATCTGTCTTCTTTTGGTAAAGAACGAGGCAGAGCAATACAGATAGGCAGAGCAAAACTCTTAAAGCTCTCGAGTCTTCCTAACAGTCTTAATCTGTTACTTACAGAAGCATTAACTACTGATGGATCGATAAGTAATCTCTTTCTGCTAATGCCTGCATTTAAAATGGCATCAATTCTTTCAAAGTAGTATTCAGAAATAACACTTACGACATCACTGTCATCTTCAATCTTCTCTTTTGGATCGAAGTGCAGACATACAGCAACCTCTGATTCTTTGACAAGATCGATCATGCCCTCTGTGGACAGACCGTTAGTGGTAATAACCATTGAAACACCAGCTTTAATTGCCTGTGAAACAATTTCATAGTTATTTGAGTTTAGTGCTACAGGAACATCTACACTGTTCATAACAGCGCACAACACAGAGATCACACGAGTTTCATTGATGCCGTTAGCACCTGCTTTAGCTCCAATCTCTAAAAGCTCAGCACCAGCTTTAACATAGCTATTTGCAAGTAAAACTAGATCTTCAATTGAACGGGTATCATTCTCTTCTAAAGCAATGGTTCCCATTACTTTTGTAAAAGACAAATCAAGGCTTTTACTATTTGGCAGTCTTAATTTCATCGAATATCCCACACTAAACTTGTATCAAACCGATATATATCAGCCTGTACCATTTTACATACATTAAAAGCAAAGGATCTCCTATTAAGAGATCCTTCACGAGACGATTGTAATTTTGACAAGTATCCTAGTCTAATTACTGCTCTGAATTATTGTCATTATCGTCTTTTTTTGACTCTGAAGCATTGTCAGAGCTCTCAGTCTTAACTTTTTCAGACTGATTATCTGCTTTATTCTCAGTAGTCTTATCAGAAGTTGCCTTATCTTCAGATTTTACATCTTTTGATTTTTCTTCATTAGATTTATCTTCACTAGATTTAGCATCTTTTGAATTATCATCTGATTTCTGATCTGTAGACTTTGCATCGCCTACCTTACGAGGAGGACGAACTTCTTTACGATTCATCAAATCGTCAATCTGTTCAGCATCGATGGTCTCATACTTTAATAAGGCATCCTTCATATTCTCAAGAATGTCTTTATTAGCTTCAAGTAAATCCTGAGCTTTCTTGTAGCATGAGTTGATGATTTCTGTTACTTCCTCATCGATGATCTTAGCAGTTTCATCTGACATTGAAATCATAGTAGTAGATGAACCACCTAAGTATGCAGAACCTTCATTGTCCTTTTCATACTGCATAGGAGCCAATCTCTTTGAGAAGCCCCAACGGGTTACCATGCTACGAGCAATCTGAGTTGCTCTTTCAATATCATTTGAAGCACCTGTAGTTACAGCATCAGTACCAAACATTAACTCTTCGGCGATACGGCCAGCGAACAGAGTAGAAATGTTTGATAAAAGACCGATACGGCTTTGAGATACCTTATCCTGTTCAGGCAGATACATTGTTACACCTAAAGCTCTGCCACGAGGAATAATAGATACCTTGTATACAGGATCGTGTTCTGGAACTAATTTACCTACGATAGCATGACCTGCCTCATGATAAGCAGTGTTGATCTTTTCATGCTCATTCATAGCCATGCTTCTGCGTTCAGCACCCATTAAGAGTTTATCTTTAGCTTCTTCAAACTCATTCATGCTTACTACACGCTTGTTATGACGTGCTGCGTTTAAGGCAGCTTCGTTTACAAGGTTAGCTAATTCGGCACCAGAGAAGCCTGGAGTACCTCTTGCGATAGTTGCAGTATCAACATCTTTACCTAAAGGTACTTTCTTTACATGAACATTTAAGATCTGCTCACGACCACGTACATCAGGTAAACCTACCACGACCTGTCTGTCAAAACGACCTGGACGTAACAGTGCAGGATCAAGAACATCAGGTCTATTAGTTGCAGCGATGATAATTACAGCTTCAAAGCCTTCAAAACCATCCATCTCAACTAGTAACTGGTTTAAGGTCTGCTCTCTTTCGTCGTGACCACCGCCCATGCCGACGCCACGCTTGCGACCTACTGCATCAATTTCGTCGATAAAGATAATACATGGAGCATTCTTTTTAGCCTGAGCGAACATGTCTCTTACACGAGAAGCACCAACACCTACGAACATCTCCACGAAATCAGAACCTGAAATTGAGAAGAAAGGAACTTTAGCTTCACCTGCAATTGCTCTTGCTAATAAAGTTTTACCGGTACCTGGAGGACCTACCATTAACACACCACGTGGAATGCGACCTCCTAACTTAGAGTACTTGGTTGGATCTTTTAAGAAGTCTACTAATTCAACTACGTCCTCTTTTGCCTCATCACAACCTGCTACATCATCAAAGGTTGTTTTAATCTGATTCTCAGAAAGTAGTTTTGCTTTTGACTTACCAAATGACAGAGGATTGCCTTTAGAACCGCCCTGCATTTGACGTGAGAAAAAGATCCACACACCAATTAAAAGCAGCATTGGGAACCATGACACAAAGATTGAGAGCAATAAGCTCTGCTCTTCAGGCTTAGTACCAGATGCTCTTACATTGTGTGATAAAAGAGAGTCGATAATTGCAGGATCGCTCAATGGCATAACAGTTAAGAATCTTTCACCGTTCTTTTTAACACCATTGATAACCTTGCCATCAAATACAACTTCCTGTATCTGATCTGACTGCACTTCTCTTACGAAGCTAGTGTAGTCTTCCATACGACCTGAATTGTCTGATGAGTTAAATGACTCAAAGAGAGTCATTAAAATCACAGCAATGACTAGCCATAATATTAGGTTTTTTGTCATATTTACTCACTTACTCCAAAGTCTTATCTTCAGACTCTTCAAATTCTGCGCCTGGAGCAACACCGTTTAAAGGATGTCCTTTAAAGCCCATTGCTACCATATAAACTTCACGAGAACGGTCTCTTGAAGCATCAGGTTTTCTTACTTTAACAGAGGTAAAGTCCTGATGTAATTCTTTTAAGAACTCCTGAGAACCTACTCCCTGGAAAACTTTTACAGCAAAACAACCACCAATACGCAGTACACGTCTTGCCATATCTAAGGCTAATTCTGATAACAGCATGGCTCTAGGCTGATCGATAGCTAGGTTGCCTGACATATTAGGAGCCATGTCAGAGAGTACTACATGAGCACCGACACCGATCATTGAATACAGTTTTTTGAAGACTTCATCTTCTCTGAAGTCACCTTGCAAAAACTGTACATTACGAATAGGTCTTATTGGCAGAATGTCACAGGCGATAACACGACCGCTTTCTCCGATGCACTTTACGGCATATTCAGACCAACCGCCAGGAGCGGCACCAAGATCAACTACGATATTACCCTGTCGGATCAGGTGATCTTTTTTCTGCAATTCTTCTAGCTTGAAAGATGCGCGTGAACGCAGTCCTAACTTGTGGGCCTGCTTCACATAAGGATCGGAAAAGTGTTCCTGTAACCATCTAGTTTGGCTTGCAGTTCTTTTCTTTGCTGGCATTAAATATAAATCCCAAATATTACTATAGATTTTTCAGTTTAAAATTACTCGATAATATTATACAATTTGCACAACATTTATGCGAAGTCTAAATCACAATAGATTAAGCTTTTAACAGATATTTTTTCTTATTATAGGTTTTGTATGTCATTGAATTCACATCAGCGCCAGTTTTTAAAGGCACAAGCTCATTCATTAAAGCCAGTTGTCTTACTAGGCAATGACGGTCTTTCAGAATCAGTGCTTAAAGAGCTAGACAGCAGCATTGAGCATCACGAGCTTATCAAGATCCGTTTAAATGCTGGTGAAGGTAGAAAAGAGCAGGCTGAAACAGCTGCTAAGACAGTTAATGCTGAATTAGTATCTCTAGTTGGTAGAATTGCTGTTCTATTCAGACAGAGAAAAGACGACAGCAGATTCATTCTTCCTCGCTAGTCTTTAGTTAACTTCTAAGTTCACTGTTAATGTAAAAGGCGCCTTTTAATAAGGCGTTTTTTATTTTCCCAGAACAAAAGTACTTTTTTTAGTTCGATTTAAAGTTTCTTTCAGTGAACTTAAAAAATTTCCATTTTTTATATCTATTTGATTTTAAATATATTTCAAAAATAAAGTCTACTTTTCCGCAAATCAGCAAAAAAAAACGGAAGCACCAAATACCACTTCCGTTCTCTTAAATAGGATTATGTAACTAGGATTTTAAGTTACATACATAGTTCTAAGTTTTCTCTAGATATACTCTACCTTTTCAATTTCGTAGCAGATTGTTCCCTTAGGGATCTTAATTTCAATCTCGTCTTCTTCGCACTTGCCTAATAAGCCTTTAGCGATAGGAGTCTTGTATGAAATTAAGTTAGCCTGAATGTCGGCCTCATCTTCACCTACGATTCTGTAAGTTGTCTCTTTGTCAGTATCAACATCAACTACGGTTACAGTTGCACCAAAGATAACCTTTAGCTTGCCACCGTTAGGAGTCTTTAACTTAGATACATCGATTACATTAGCACTTGCTAGCTTGCCTTCGATGTCTTTAATTCTTGCTTCGCAAAGTCCCTGCTCTTCTTTTGCAGCATCGTACTCTGCGTTTTCGCTAAGATCACCATGGCTTCTAGCCTCGGCAATTGCAGCTACAATGCGAGGTCTCTCTACTGTCTTTAAGCGCTGTAATTCTTTGCGAAGTAAATCCTCGCCACGAGGAGTCATTGGAGTCTGATCCATGATAATAGCCTCAATTTAAAATATAAAAAAATGACGCCTAACTGTTACATCAGGCGTCCTCATGATCATATGAGTTGATGATAACCTAATCTATAACTTAGTTCAATATGAAAACTTATGATTAGCCGTACAACTCACATTATTAACTAGAAAGATCCTCAAAGAACTTCTTAACCCCCTTTATGAAGCCTGCTGACTTTGGCTTATGCTTCGCTGCGGTGTCAGTTTTCTTTTTACTATCCACTGTTGCTGAAGTTTTGTCATCACCATTTAATGATTCCTCAAACTTCTTTAACAGATCCTTTTGTTCTTTAGTTAAGTTTACAGGAGTCTCAACTACAATCTTGCAGTACAAGTTACCTTTAAAGGTTGAGTTGTAAGACTTAACACCCTTTCCTGACAGACGCATCATTACGCCTGTTTGGGTCTCAGGATGTACTGTAATGTTAACAGGTCCATCTAAAGTAGGAACTTCAACCTTGCCACCTAAGGCTGCTGTTGTAAAGCTGATTGGTACTTCACAGTACAAATCATTGCCATCACGAGTAAAGATCTCATGATCTTTAACTTCGATTACAACATATAAATCACCAGAACCTGCACCGTTTAAACCGGCCTCACCTTCACCGCTTAAGCGAATTCTGTCACCAGTATCAACACCTGCTGGAATATCTACTGATAAGGTCTTTAAGTCAACTACACGGCCTGAGCCACCGCAGGTCTTACAACCGTTGGTGATAATAGAACCTGTACCATTACAACGTGAACAGGTCTGAGCAAAAGCCATAAAGCCCTGGCGCACATGAACAGTACCGCTTCCCTTACAATCAGGGCAGGTCTCTTTCTTACCGTTCTTGCCTAAGCCTGAGCCTCCGCAGTCCTTACACTTAACATAAGTCTTCACACTTAACTTCTTCTTGCAGCCTTTTACAGCTTCTTCTAAAGTTAAGGTTAACTTAGCTCTGATATCACGACCTCTAATTTCACGTGGTCCTTGATTGCGAGAACCAAAACCACCACGTCCTCCGAAGAGATCAGAGAAAGCATCACCGAAAATATCACTGAAATCAGCGCCGCCGAAGCCGCCACCGCCGAATGGATTACCACCACCGGCCTGTGAACCGTCAGCACCAGCAAAGCCATACTGATCGTAAGCAGCTCTCTTTTGAGGATCAGACAACACCTGATAAGCTTCGTTAATTTCACGGAACTTATCACCTGCACCAGGATCCTTATTTCTGTCAGGGTGATACTTTATAGCAAGACGCTTGAACGCACGCTTGATGGTTGCATCATCTGCCCCTTTGTCTACGCCAAGCACCTCATAGTAATCACGTTTTTCGGCCATTTTATCCTCTTTATAACTGACAAAAGGCAGGTGGAATACTCCACCCACCTTTTAAACTAATCTTTATGATTTAAGATTATTTCTTGTCGTCTTTAACTTCTTCGAACTCCGCATCAACAACATTGTCATCCTTTGATGAATTATTCTGTTGTGCCTGTGACTGTGAAGCCTGTTGAGCTTGCTGAGCTTGAGCCTGTGCCTGACCTGCCTGTAATAAAGCAGTTGCAGCTTCCATTACAGCCTTTTCAGCCTGCTCAATCTTATCCTTGTCGTCACCACGAGCTGCTAACTCTAAGTCAGCTAATGCCTTGTTAACCTTGGTCTTATCAGCATCTGATACCTTGTCACCAAGATCAGCTAACTGCTTCTTAACCTGATGAGCGGTAGCATCAGCTCTGTTACGTGCGTTTGCTAGCTCCTCAAACTTCTTATCCTCAGCTGAGTGCTCTTCTGCCTCACGTACCATACGCTTGATATCGTCGTCTGACAGACCTGAAGATGACTTAATAGTGATCTTCTGCTCTTTACCAGTCTTCTTATCCTTAGCAGATACGTGGATTAAACCATCAGCATCGATATCGAAGGTAACTTCAATCTGTGCCATTCCACGTGGCTGAGGCTCAATACCCTCTAAGTTGAACTGACCTAATGACTTGTTGTCAGCAGCTCTCTTACGCTCACCCTGTAATACGTGAATGGTTACAGCAGGCTGGTTATCCTCAGCAGTTGAGAATACCTGTGACTTCTTAGTTGGGATAGTGGTGTTCTTCTCAATTAAGGTAGTCATAACACCGCCTAAGGTCTCAATACCTAATGACAGTGGGGTAACATCTAGTAACAGAACGTCTTTCTTATCACCAGTTAAAACACCACCCTGAATTGCAGCACCGATAGCAACTGCCTCATCTGGGTTTACGTCCTTACGTGGCTCTTTACCGAAGAAGTCAGCTACTAACTTCTGAACCATAGGCATACGTGACTGACCACCAACTAAGATTACGTCGTTAACATCTGATGGTGATAAACCAGCATCTGATAAAGCGGTCTTAACTGGCTCTAAGGTCTTAGTTACTAACTCTTCAACTAATGACTCTAACTTAGCACGTGTGATCTTAATGTTCATGTGCTTAGGACCAGTAGCATCAGCGGTGATGTAAGGTAAGTTTACATCGGTCTGCTGTGATGATGACAACTCAATCTTTGCCTTCTCAGCAGCTTCCTTCAAACGCTGTAGAGCTAATGGATCAGTACGTAAGTCAACGCCCTGCTCAGTCTTGAACTCGTCAATTAAGTAATCAACGATACGGTTATCGAAATCCTCACCACCTAAGTGAGTATCACCGTTAGTTGCTAAAACTTCGAAGGTCTTCTCACCGTCAACCTCATCAATATCAATAATTGAGATATCGAAGGTACCACCACCTAAGTCGTAAACAGCAATCTTCTGCTCGCCCTTAGCCTTGTCCTCACCGTAAGCAATAGCAGCTGCAGTAGGCTCGTTGATGATACGCTTTACGTTTAAGCCTGCGATACGACCAGCATCCTTAGTTGCCTGACGCTGTGAATCGTTGAAGTATGCAGGGCAGGTAATAACAGCTTCTGTTACTTCCTCACCTAAGATATCTTCAGCAGTCTTCTTCATCTTCTTTAAAACTTCAGCAGAAATCTGTGGTGGAGCTAACTTCTTGTCATCAACCTCAACCCAAGCATCACCATTGTCTGCCTTGGTGATCTTGAATGGCATAATGCCGATATCACGCTGAACCTCAGCATCGTCATAACGACGACCGATTAAACGCTTAATAGCGAACAGTGTATTCTTTGGGTTTGTAACAGCCTGACGCTTAGCAGCATCACCTACGATGATTTCGCCGTCTTTTGCGTAAGCTACGATAGAAGGAGTGGTACGACGACCTTCTGAGTTCTCTAATACACGAACTTTGTCACCATCTAAAACGGCAACGCATGAATTAGTAGTACCTAAGTCAATACCAATAATCTTTCCCATTTTCAAATCCTCTTAAATTCTGTTTTTCGTTATCTTTAATAATCAGTCTTTTAAACTTACTGTTATTTTTAATAACTTTCTAAATCTTTTCTGTCTTACTAAATGGAGCTTAATTTTTCTTTTTCAAGTCTAAGCTTCAATATTTATAGAATTTTTTTGCTCACCGTTATCCTGTGATGCACTCTCATTTGGTTTAGCACCAGCAGGAGCACCAGCTGATACAATTACCATAGCAGGTCTTACTACACGACCGTTTAAGGTATAACCTTTTTGCATTACAGATAGAACGTGCTGAGCTTCAACCTCTGGTGATGGCACCATTGATATTGCCTGATGCAGATTTGGATCAAATGGCTGACCTTGAGGGTCAACTGCTTCAACGCCAAACTTGCCTAACTCTTTTAGAAGTAATGTAGTAGTGTTCTGAACACCTTCTACAATAGGCTTAATTGCAGGATCGTTAACATCTGAATGCTTTAGAGCAAGCTCTAAAGAATCAACTACTGGAATTAAAGCCTTTAAAATCTTTTCATTGCCGAATTTACGCTCACGCTCAACGTCAGCTTCAATTCTCTTTTTCTGGTTCTCACACTCAGCTAAAGCTCTGACTAATTTATCGTTATCAGCCTTGTACTTAGCTTCAAGTGCAGATAACTGAGACTTTAACTGCTCGTTTTCAGTTACAAGCTCTTTTGGATCAAAATCAATTTCTGACTCATTGTCATTAGGTGTAGCATTTGCTGCATCCTGTGGAGCTTGGTTTTCACCATTAGTCTGGTCCTCTTGAGCCTTTTCTTCTTGCTTTTGCTCTCTTTCTTGAGCTTCTGCCTGTGCTTTTTCAAAAGCCTGTTGCATTTGTGTTTCTTCAGTCTGCATTTTTATCTCTTAAAAAATTCGTAGAATTAACGCTTATGAGTACATGGGGATACGCTAAATAAAATTCAAGACCGGTATCAGAAATTTAGTAAAAATCTTTGCTTTTCTAATTTTAAGCAATGTTTTTTTTGCTACAATTTCCAAAGTAACAAAGGATTTATTATGCAAATTAAGAAATTACTATCTGTAGCTGTTTTTGCCACCACAGTTTCCCTTCTGACAACTTCTTGTGCTTATAGAGCTGATCTGAACCAAGGTAACTATGTTGAGCAGGATCTAGTAAACCAGCTAGCTTATGGAATGTCTGCAGAACAGGTTCGTTTCGTTCTGGGAACTCCAATGCTCATCGATCCTTATGACAAGTCACGCTGGTATTACGTTTGTTTCAAACGTGAAGGTTGGAGCTCTCCTACTGTACAGAAGCTAGTATTACTCTTCAATGGTGATACCTTAGTTGATATGTCAGGTGACTACAAGAAACCTACAACCTTCGGTGAAGGGCTGAAGAGCGCACCTAACGGTGGAAAGGCAGCAGACTTTGATCTTCCTGAATAGCAAAAACTCATCAAGATTAAATAAAAAAGGCGAAAATTCTTTCGCTTTTTTTAGACGTAGTTTTGTAAAATCTGCGTCTTTTATTTTTTCTGTAGCGATAGTTATCTGCTCTTCTGTTTTTATTCAGGGCTGTACTCTTGAAGATGAGACTGAGGATAAGATTGTTGTCCCTCTAAAAGACACATCTACTCAAAAAGGCAGTCCCCTCTCCTTAAAGTTTTTAGACTTAACTAAAAAGTGCACTACAGGTGACATGAATGCTGCACCTGATGTTTTATCAATGTATCTCTCATCCCTCCCTCCTAAGGATGTACCTGATAATGCCAAGTCTTTTTACAGAGGACTGATTGAGGATAAGTACTTTTTCCAAAGAAAAGATCTGAACCTAGAATTTGAAAAGTGTCTGCAAAAGGCAGCTGTTTCAGGACTTACTGAATATCGTGGCTATTATCTTACCAAAGCTACTGTCTCAGCTAAGATATCTCAACTTTACTATGCTCATAATGACTATGAGAATGGAGCTTACTGGTCTTTACGTGTAATTAACCTTTTAGGTATCAGTAAAGGCTACAACATTTTGGGCAGAATTTTTGTAAAAGATCCTAAGACTGTAAAGATTGGTGCTCAAATGTTAAGTGAGTCAGCCAAGCATGACAACGTCAATGCTTCAGTCTTTTTGTCAGATTCTGTCTTATTCAGAAACGTCTTTGATATTGTCTCTGAAGAAGAGAGCAATAACGCTCAAATTCAAGATAATTCCTTTGAAAATAAACAAGAAATTTCTGATGATACAGAAAATCATAAAAAAAAATAAAGCTGTATCAAAACAATTTTGTCTAAATTGTCTTAACATAAACTTAACATTTGATAAGACTTTTTGTTAACAATCTGTTTGTATGATCCTTACCTGTTTTATCAGGTTACAGTTTCATTGTTCAAACAACGTCCATATTACAAGCAACTTTGCGCTCACATTATTACTTTTTGAGGTTTTTATGACAGACGTAAATTACGATAACGAAATCATGCCAAAAGAGCTGTCATGGCTTTCATTTAACGGAAGAGTTTTACAGGAAGCTGCCGATCCTTCAGTTCCTTTAATTGAAAGAGTTAGATTTTTAGGTATCTATTCAAGCAACCTAGATGAGTTCTTTAAAGTTAGAGTTGCTGAGTTAAAAAGACAGATTATTATCAATAAAGCTCAAGGGGATAATGAAGATAAAGTACATCTTTTAAGAAATGTACAAAATGAAGCTAACCGTTATCAGAAAACCTTAAACCATATTTATAAGCAGCTTTTAATAGAGTTAGCTGATCATAATATCTTTATGAGAGACCAAGACTCTATTACCAAAGAGCAAAAAGACTGGGTTATCGCTTACTTTAAGCACCATGTATTAAAACACATTAACCCAGTTATCATTGATGAAGACACCGACTTAGTTGCTTTCTTAAAAGACGAGTTTACCTACCTTCTAGTTGATATGACAGAAGGAGACACTGTACATCATGCTCTAATTGAAATTCCTACAGACAAGCTCCCAAGATTTATCAGACTTCCTTCAGTTGATAAATCAGTTACATTCATGTTCTTAGATGATGTAATTCGTGTAGGTATTCATAAGATCTTCAGCGGTTTATTCTCATACGACAAGATTGAAGCTTACTCAATTAAAATGAATCGTGATGCTGAATATGACCTTTTAGGAAATATTGACAGATCAGTGCTTGAGAATATGTCTGAGGCTTTAAAACAACGCTTGAACGCTATGCCTGTACGTTTCTCATATGATGCTCAGATGCCTGAAAACATGGTTAAATTCATGGCAAAAGAACTTAAGATGAGTTCTATTGACTCCATGATGGCAGGTAACCGTTACCACAATTTCAAAGACTTCCTGTCATTCCCAAGCTTAGGCAGTGATGACATGGAAAATCCTACCTTATCTGAGATTAAATCATCACAGTTTGAAATGTCTGAAACTCCTTTTGAAGCTATTTCTAAAAAGGATATTTTACTCTACTACCCATACTACTCATTTGATTACTTCACTGAGTTCTTACGTTATGCTTCATATGATCCAAAGGTAAGCTCAATTAAGATCAATATTTACCGTGTTGCAAGCAACAGCCGTGTAATTAACTCTTTAATTCATGCAGCTAACAACGGTAAGAGTGTAACCGTAGTGGTAGAGTTAAAAGCTCGTTTTGATGAGGCTAACAACGTAAAGTGGGCTTCACGTTTAACTCAGGCTGGCGTTAAGGTTCTGTTCGGTTTACCAACCTTAAAGATCCATTCAAAACTGTGTTTGGTTACCCGTCATGAGGATGACGACAGAATCGTACGTTATGCTCACGTAGGTACTGGTAACTTCAATGAAAAGACAGCTAAGATCTATACAGACTTTGCCCTCTTTACTGCTAATGAGAAGATCACCAAAGAAGTTGATGATGTCTTTAGCTTCATTGAATACCCATACACCAGACCTGTATTTGAGAACTTACTAGTATCTCCTCTAAATGCTCGTGACAGAATTAAGTTCATGATTGACCGTGAGATTGATTTTGCAAAGCAGGGGCAGTATGCATCAATTCACTTTAAGGTAAATGCTTTAGTAGATGTACCTCTAATTATGAAACTCTATGAAGCATCACAGGCTGGTGTAAAGATCCGTGGTGTAGTCCGTGGTATGTGCTCACTAAAACCTGGTGTTGAAGGTTTATCTGAGAACATCTATATCACCTCTATTGTGGACAGATACCTAGAGCACCCTCGTGTAATGCTGTTTAATAACGGCGGTGATGAGGAGTTATTCATCTCATCAGCTGACTGGATGAAGAGAAACCTTGATTTAAGAATTGAAGTTGGTGCAAGAATATTAGATCCTGAACTGCAGAAACGAATCAAGGGTATCTTAAAACTTCAGGAACAGGATAACCGTAAGGCAAGAATCATTGATGCCGAGCAGAAGAACGTTTATGTTCAGGCTCAGCCAGGTGATCCTCAAGTAAGAGCTCAGATTGATATTCATGAGTATCTGGCTCAGGAAGAGGAAAAGATCGCAAAAGAGTTTGCCAATGGTGACAGGAAAGACTAGCAGTCAAATCTCTGTTGAGAAATAAGTTTAACTGTAAAAGCCTGCTTCAAGCAGGCTTTTGTATTTTTAATGAAAGCTGAAAATGCTCATTTCTGAAGATTTCATTCTTTAACAAACCTTACCAGTTATTGTACATTATATTGCACAATATTTGAACATAAAACGCATAAAATTCAAATAACACTGACATTCGGATATGATGGTAAAAACTTGGGCTTGTAAGCCTTTTTTTATATTTACTACTTTTTTACAGAGGTCATTATGACATTTTTAGATTCAGTTAAAACCTGTCTTAAAAAGACTCTTACCATTTCAGGCAGAGCATCACGCTCTGAGTTCTGGTGGTTTCAGCTGTCATTTTTCGTTATCGGTTTAATCGTTGGACTCATTGTTGCAGCTTTAGGAGCAGATTCTACTTTAGCTTTAATTATTGGAATTATATTTGCGCTTTACGTTATTGTAGGTTCAATTGCATCATTCACAGCAGGTATCAGAAGACTGCACGACACCAACAGATCAGGCTGGCTGGTTCTGGTATTCTGGCTGTTAGGTATGATTCCATTTGTAAACTTCATCTCATGGATTGTTTACATTGTATTTATCTGTCAGGCAGGTACTCCTGGAGATAACCGTTTTGGTCCACAGCCTGAATAAATAGAATAACTTTAACTTATCTAAATAAAAAAGCGGATCTTAGTATGACCTAGAAACTTAAGTGCTCAATTTCTGGGGTCATACTATCTTGTTCCGCTTTATTAATTGTTTTAAAGTTTACCTGCCACCATGAGAATGTATAATCTCATTTACACTGTGCTTTTAATGATAGAGCAACAGATGATCAAATGTTAACAAGGACAACCTCATGGAAACCTTAATTTCATATTTCAAGCTGACATTGAATTCAGTTAAAAACAACTATGTCAACTTCAGCGGAAGAGCTACAAGAACAGAGTACTTTTCTGTACTGGTAAGCAGTCTTTTCCTGTTCATAATCGCAGGCATACTTTTAATTGTTCCAGTTTTGGGAACAATTATTTTTGTGCTTTACACTCTTGCAGTAATTCTTCCACTTCTTGCAGTAAGTGCTAGACGTCTGCATGATGTGGGTAAGCCTGCCTGGTACATTCTGGTACCTTTTGGGCTTGGTATTGTGGCACTTGTAATTGCTGGTATTGGCTATTCTTCATTCAGTGTTGGACTTTTGAGTTTTTCACAGTTTTTAGGTGCTTTAAGTGCCCTTTTCAACGCATATATAGCCTACCTTGTAGTGCTTCCATCTGATCCTGCATCTGCTTACGGAAAGGCTGAAAATCTGCCTGCACCTTTAAAGCTTGAATTTTTAGATGCCCTGAAAAAGGTTTACATAAAGAACTATCTTAACTTCAGTGGACGTGCAGGCCGTGCTGAGTTCTGGTGGCCAACCTATTTCTTTGTGTTTATCTATGCATCTTTAATCAGTTTCTTAAATGTAATCCCTTTCCTGGGAACAGCTGTCTCCATTATTGTATCGCTGGCTGTGATCATTCCTAATATTGCTGTAGCAGTTCGCCGTATGCACGATATTAACAAATCAGGCTTCTTTGTTTTAATCCCTTACGCAACTCTGATAATTTCTGTAATTATGATTGCAAGTGCATACTCAAATGTTGTCTCAAATCCATATTCATCATATGCAGCATTAGGTTTAATGATCTTCCTGGGAGTAATTATTACTCTTGCAGGATGGATCTTTTATTTCATTCTTACCATTAGAAAAGGTGATGAGACCCAAAACAGATTCGGGCCTGTACCTGATGAGACCGATGCTAAAACATCTGTTATCTCCAGAACTGATGGTGAATAGTCAGACGATCCTGACAAAAAAACAGCATTGTTAAAATCCTAATACAAAGGTTCAGTCCTGTGACTGAACCTTTTTTGTAACCTTTGTATTGTTGAATGCAAAGGTGTAAAAACATGTTTTACAGTTACTAATACAAATTCTTTATAATACAATATGTTAAACCATATTTTTTTGTAGTAATATTTTGGGAGACAAATAAAAATTCTGACTTTTTTATACCTGTTACATATTCTAAAAGCACAGATTCACAATCTAATCTAATTGTCAGAATCAGTATATTCACTTTCAGAAAAAAAGTTCCTTCATGCAGTTTTCCCTGTACAGCTTAAAAACAGTATTATTTTCCGCATCAGTTCAAAAAGCCTAAATTAAAATTTATCACAAAATATTACAATTCTGATACGGTAAATGTGACCTAATGGGATTTTTTCTAAACATTAAGTTTATTTTATTAGTCATATGTGTATATTTTTATGTTGTGGTGAAATCTGACACTGCATAACGATATTACAAAAAATACGATATACTCGGGACAAAAACATGAATCTTTTTGAAAAACTGTCCATAAAAGGAAAATTTACTTTTATACTTTCTGTCAGCTTTATCCTGCTTTTACTTGCAGGAATTATATCAACCTACAAAGCTGTTAAGGCAAGTCATTCATCAGACACTGTAGTAAATGAGATTATTCCTTCTGTCAATGAGTTAGGAGTGCTTACGGGACTGTTTAAGGAACTGAGAATCACTGCCATCAAAATGCCTACTGCCAAAAATGGTGATGTCTCTGCACTGAAGGAAAAATACGCTAAAGACTACGGCAGCATTACTGATACTGTAAATGCGTTAAACGTTGTCTTTACTAAAGAAGAAACCCAGACTCTGTTAAAGGATCTGTCAGATTACGACTCTGTAGTTAAAAATGAACTTACAGCACTCTGCACTCAGGGAAAGGTTCCAGAGGCTACAGCTGTGATCCGTAACAAACTGGTTCCTATCGGAAACAGTTTTGATAAACATACAGCCACACTTGAAAAGAAGCTTGAAGAATATTCAAAACAGTCATCAGAAAATTTAAGCTCAGACGTAAATCCTACAGTTACAATTGTATTTCTGCTGCTTGTACTTGTTTTAAATGCTTTCTTCTTTATCAAACTTTCAAAATCAATCACTTCAAGAATACGCATTCTTGCAGAAGCATCCGACAGATTCAGTGACGGAAATCTTACACAGGAAGTGGGATATTTAGGTTCTGATGAACTTGGAAAACTAAGAAAGAATCTTAACCATCTGCGTGAAAGTCTGCAGAAAATAATCGGGGAAATGAGTTCTGACGCTTCCGTCCTTGGAACATCATCTTCTGAAATGACCAGGATATCAGAAGACATAGATACCAAGGCAAGCAATGTTCTTGATAAACTGATTTCTGTTTCATCTGCATCCGAGGAGATGGCTGCAACATCTCAGGAAATCTCATCCAACTGTAATCTTGCAGCTGCAAGCTCAGAGCAGAGCATGGCTATGGCTCACGATGGTATGCTGTCAGTTGAGAACACGGTCAATGAGATAAGAGCACATTCACAAAAGACAAAAGAGGATGCCCAGCTGATTCTTGCTCTTGATAAAAAGACACAGGAAATCAACACCATTATTACAACCATCGACGAGATTGCATCTCAAACCAATCTTCTGGCACTCAATGCTGCTATTGAAGCTGCCCGTGCAGGAGAATACGGAAAGGGATTTGCTGTCGTGGCCGATGAAGTCAGAGCTCTGGCTGTAAGATCAGCATCAGCTACAAAACAGATTTCATCTATGATTACAACTGTATCTGACGGTGTGAATAAAGCCAATGAATCCATCACTCAGACCGTGGAGAAAATGGTTAAGATTGCTGAAAATGCCGAACAGCTGCAAAATACTCTTACACAGATGACTTCCAAGATAGGTGATGTCAACATGGAAATAACTCAAATTGCCACTGCAACCGAACAGCAGTCAAGCACCTCCAAGGAAATGTCATCAAATCTGCAGTCAATCAAGGAAATTACAAAGGATATGGCAGATACAGCCCATAATGTTGAATCATGTTCTTCATCCTTCAGTAACATCACTGTCAGAATGAACAATACTGTCGGTAAATTCAGGATCTGACAGTAATAAACTCATTCTACGGATTTGCAGAGTTTTATGACACACAAATCCGAGTCTAAAAAGTCCGTTCACGACCATAAACGGGCTTTATAACAGCTCCTCATCAGAACATTTCAGATCATCTCACTCCACTTCATAAGAAGAATATATTCTGTCTAAATTCAGATGCTCTTTATATATTGACCAACTTAAATCTGAGTGAAGCTGAATACTTCTGGACTGCCACACATTTTCTGACATCGATTTGAAATTTATCATCTTAAGAAATCGTTCATTTTGCTTTTCCTGTAAAATAAATACGCTCTGAAATCATAAATCTTCAGATACAGCTAACAAAAATTCAAAGAGAAAAAAACATGTCAAAAAAAGCTTTAAAGGTAATGTGTGTAGCATCATTATGCCTGTCTCTTGCTACAGGCTGTTCCGTGTACAACGGTTTTATAAAAGTGGGACAGAGTGCTGTTCACGGTACACTCAGTTCAATCGGTATATCTGGTGACAAAGATCTTAGCTATATGATCGACAACTATGGAGACAGTCTGTATGGAGTTCCTTATGCAAAGATTAACGCAGCTCTTGATAACAGATTAACTCTAGGAACAAGAAAAGATGAATCCTATGCTAAGAGCATGGGAGTTTTGTCTGTCTACTATTTTCTTGACGAGGACTGCAATATGGCTATGTACTTTGATCAGGATGATAACTTTAACGTGTTCACCTTGATTGCACCAGAAAATGTTGACTTAACAGACCTGCCATTTAGGAATCATACTGACGTACAAATGCATACCGCCGCTATCTTAACTGAAGAGAAACTGCCGTTTGGTCACTGTACTTTTGCAAGAGAAAGGTTTAAAAAATTCAATGAGATTAACGGCAAGGACAAGACGCTTCTCGAAATCCAGCAGGTCATGGATGAGGAAAGAGCAAAACAGCGTGAAAAGAATAAACAGGAAGCCAGAGCCAGTCTTGAAGCCCAGAACGGACAGTCTGCTTCTTCAGATGGTCTGAACAGCGAAGTTCTTAACAATCCAGGTTTGCAGCAACTTGCCATGGTAGGTCAGATGCAGCAGGAGTTAATCAAAAAGAACACTGTCAACGGCAAGATGAGAATGTGCACAATCGACACTAAGGAGCCGGGACTTATACTTGAAGGTACAAAAGATGGTAAATTCAGGTTTGAAAAGGAAAGCGACAAAAGTGTTGTAGAAATTGATCCAGAGAACCTGGAGCTATGTCAGGATAAATAACCACCTCTTCTTTCCTGTTTGCTCCAGTCAGTATGGCTGGAGCCTTATCTTATAAACGTTTTAAAATTCACTGTTCTGATTCCGTTCTTACGTGAAACATAACTTGACGATAAAGCTGTTTTCTTCATCACCTTTTCATTTATCATATTTTGTGAATTTATTTCAATATAATAACTATTTGTATAGTTTTTGTTATATAATAAAACTACACTTAATGCTTATTAAGGAATTTACTTGTGAAAGTAAAATCTCTTATTTATCCGTCTGTATCAGCTGTGTTTTGAATTAGTTTGCTGATGCAAAAAGATATATTTTTGTCTTTATGGAAATTAAGGCTTATCATGGAAAACCTGCTTACCCTTTCTAATCTTGTGATGGTGATGCTGGCACTGCTGCTCTGTTTTTTTATTTATAAATTTACTGAAATTTCAAAAGAAAATTCAAAACTTACCGAACAGAGTGCAACCGATGCTGCCAACCTGCATTCGGCTCAAGAGGCACTTACAAAGAGCAGTGAATATGTAAAAGTCCTGCAGGATAACCTCAATAATTTAAATACTGAGAGAACCTCTCTTGTCTCGGAACGCGACAGATTGGATTTTGACAACAGCCGTCTTACAAAAGAACTGTCTGAGTTAAAGGTAAAGTATGAGGATGCAGTATCCAGCGTAAATTCACTCAATGCCATGAATGCGTCACTGCGTTCGGATATTGAGTCCAACAGAGTACTGAACCAGGAACTGCAAAAGCGCTTTGACACTTCATATAAAGAGCTGCAGGAACAGCTAAAGGTAATGGGGCACAACCTTGTGAAGGCAGGAACCGAAGATCTGTCAAAGACTTCAAAGGAGAACTTTACACAGGTAGTTAATCCATTAAAGGAAGAACTCATTAACTTCAAGAACTATATTGCTCAGACACAGGAGAGTAATGCAAGACGCTCAGGTGAACTGCAAAAGGAAATAAAAATCTTAGAAGAATCACATTCCACACTGTCAAAACAGGCCGAAGAGCTTGCCAAAGCTCTGCGCTCTGGAGGTAAATCTCAGGGTATGTGGGGTGAGTTACAGCTAGAAAGAGTTCTAAATGCTTCAGGTTTAAGATTAGGCATTGAGTATGAACGAGAGGTAGCTGGTGACAGAAGTTTAGGAGAGAGAGGTCGTCCGGATGCTGTCGTTAGACTGCCTGATAACCATTGCTTAATCATTGATGCTAAGTGCTCACTTACTGCTTATACATCATTTATCAATGCTCAAAGTGAGAGTGATAAAAGTACAGCAATGAAAGCTCATATTGATTCATTAAATTCTCACTTAAATGAGCTTATAAAAAAGGATTACAGCTCATATGAATCTCTGAACAGTCCAAGCTTTGTCTTTATGTTTGTACCAGTTGATGCTGCGTTAACTGATGCTTTATATGCTGACTCTGCCCTATATGATAGAGCTGCGCAGAATAAGATCTTTTTAGTATCCCCTTCTACTTTATTACCTGCTCTAAGAGTAGTGGGCAACTTATGGGTATTAGCAGAGCAATCTGACAGAATGAGGGCTTTAGCTTCATTTGCTCAAAAGATTAACGCAAAGTTCAATAACGTCATCGACTCTTGTGAAAAAATAACCTCTGCTGAAAAGAAATTAAGAGACAGCGTAGATGAGCTTGAGAACAGACTTTATAAAGGCAAAGGTAATTTTAAATCCATGATAGATAAGTTTGATGCCAACTCATCTAGAGAGTTAAAAGCTCTTGAGAATAATAAGGTTATCGATGTTGATGGAGAGAGTAAAGAAGAGGATAAATCAGAAGGTCCTTCTGTTGGCTTTACTATCGATAATTAGATTTGCTTTGTTAGATTTGATTTGAATGTTAAACAAAAGGCTAGCTTGCGCTAGCCTTTTGTTTACCTTAATTTATAGGTAATTAAGGCTTCATGTAGTGAGTGCCTTTAGCAATACCTAAGACACCAGAACGTACAACTTCGATTACTTCAGCTAACTTGCAGATGGTGCTGATAAAGTTATCAGTTTCATCTGAATTGCCTACATACTCTAAAGTAAAGATCTCAGCATTAACATCAATGATCTTGGCATTAAAGATATCAGCTAAACTCTTAACTTCGTCTCTTACATTACGGTTAGGAGTGCTTACCTTTACTAGGACCATTTCGCGCTCAATACCACCTTCAGCTTCATCTAAAAGTGCTGATACACGGTATACACAAACAAGCTTATGCAACTGCTTGGTGATTTGCTCAGCCTCACTTTTATCTCCGGAGGTTAGGATAGTACAGCGCGATAAGGTTGCATCATCTGTAGGAGCTACAGTTAAGCTATCGATGTTATAACCGCGCTGTGAGAACAAACCTACGACACGTGACAGAGCACCAGCCTCATTTTCAATCAGAATGGAAATTACGTGTCTCATTATTTGTTCTCCTCATCATTTAACATCATATCAACCATTGAGCCATTAGCTCTTAACCATGGCATTACCTTTGTATTAGTATCAGTGATAACGTCCACTAAGATAAACTCATCTTTAGCCTTGAGTACTTCTCTTACAGTGCTCTCAAGTTTACTCTCATCAGTTACTCTAATACCCTTAAAGCCATATGCTTCAACCAGTTTTACAAAGTCAGGATTTCCATCAAGATTTGTAGCACTGTAGCGGTGATCATAGAACACAGTCTGAAACTGACGAACCATACCTAATACAGAGTTATCCAGAATGAAAACTTTAACTGGTAAATTGTACTTTCTGCAAACGGCCAATTCCTGCATATTCATCTGGAAAGAGCCGTCACCTGAGATACAAAGTACTGTTGCATCTGGAAGTGCAAACTTGGCACCGATAGCTGCTGGGAAACCCAAGCCCATAGTTCCTAAACCACCTGATGTAATGAAATGACGTGGCTTTTCAAACTTAAAGTACTGAGCTGTAAACATCTGATGCTGACCTACATCAGTGGTTACGTATGGGTCAATTCCTAACTCATGACTTACTCTTGAGATAGTCTCGATTACTTCTTGTGGTCTGATGATGCCGTCTTTTTTAGCATAAGCTAAGCAGTGCTTTTGCTTATAGGTGTTAATCTCATCCCACCAAGGCTTTAAGTCAGGCTGCTTTGAAGTATCAGACTCATCTAATGTAGAAATGATCTGATTTAAAACAGTCTTAGCATCACCTACAATTGGGATATCTGCCTGAACTGTCTTTGAAATTGAAGCAGGATCAACATCGATATGAACGATAGTTGCATCAGGGCAGAACTTAGATACTTTATTAGTTGCTCTATCAGCAAAACGAGTACCTACTGCAAAGATTAAATCTGAGTGGTGCATGGTTTCATTAGCTTCATACAAGCCATGCATACCTAACATACCTAAATAGTTAGGATCTGAAGCTGGATAGCCTGAGATACCCATAAGAGTACTTACAACAGGTAAGTTTAATCTTTTAGCAATCTTATAAACTTCTCCTGTTGCATCTCCCTGCACTACACCACCACCGATTAACATTACTGGGTGCAAAGCTTTTAAGATCTCGTTTACAGCTCTTTTTATCTGTCCTTTATGACCATAAACGGTAGGATTATAGGAGCGGATCTTTACATCAGGGTTGGTATCATAATCAAAGAAATAGTTTCTGCTCTGACAGTTCTTTGGAATATCAACTACTACAGGGCCTTTTCTGCCAGTTGAAGCAATAAAGAAGGCTTTACGTAAATTTTTAGCGATATCCTCAGGCTTTTTACATAAGAAGCTGTACTTTACAACAGGTCTTGTAACACCCATAGTATCAACTTCCTGGAAAGCATCAGTACCGATTAAATCTGTACTTACCTGACCTGTAATTAAAACCAGTGGAATTGAATCTCCATAAGCTGTAGCTAAAGCTGTAACAGTGTTAGTAGCACCAGGACCTGAAGTTACGATAGCTACACCTACGTTACCTGTAGCTCTGGCATAACCGTCAGCCATGTGAACTGCGCCCTGCTCGTGACGGGCTAGTGTATGAACAACTTTCTTTGAGACATATAACTCATCATAAATATCTGTAACAGCAGCACCTGGATAACCAAAAATTCTGGTTACTCCAAGATCTTCTAAAACTCTAACAACCTGCTGTGCACCGTTTAACTGTTCCATATTTTTTATCTCTAAAATCTTTTTTAATCTTTAAAACATCAAATCAAATATGCCATGTAAGGCAAACAGTCATTAGCGCACTCGTACTAGTAAGCAATAGTTTATTGTGATCTGTCGGTTATATTTCATAGCTGCAGCCTCCTCTTTTTTCGCTTACTACAAATAAAATTCTGTAATCTGGCATTTAACCTGATTTAATGACCTATTATTCTACTCTTTATTCAGTCTCTGGCAGACATCATCTCGAGTACTGATAAAAGGTGTCAGTTTTATAAGATGCTCTTTGAAAAGCTCTAACAGTTCATGCGCACTGTGAGTTTTTCTAAAATTAAGTTCCATAGGACGCAGTGGCAACAATTCATAGAAATTGACATTGCGGCCAGAGGATAAGATAACCGACTGGTTCTCTTTAGGATATTCTCCTAATGAAGCTAGCATCGCACCGGTAAAAGCAGTTCTCTTTGAAAAGCCATTTTCCTTTTCAAGATAATAGCCAAAACCTACAGGATTTTTCTCAGTTATAAGATAGCTTATTATCTCAATTAACATATAAATCTCAAATGCTGATTTTGAGTCTTTATTAAATCTGTAGTCTTTTGGCAGTGCAAGACAGAGCTCTATATTCTCTTGTTTTAGCTCTGAACTTGACTCTGTGTTTTTACCACTCAAACCAACACTTACAATCAGGTTGTAGTCATGCTCTTTTGTAGGTGCAATTTGATACAGAGAAACATGTGAGAACTCACATAAGTGATTTACTTTACCAAAGTTCTTTTCTACAAAAGATAAAAGCTCTTTTGAGTCCTTCTCATCTAAACCTTTAAACTCAGCTTTATCTAAAAGACGTTTGGCATTATCAATCATGATGGTGATGTTTGAGAACAGCTGACCATCCATAACTGAAGCATGTTTTAGTGCTTCTTCAAAACGGATTAAGCTATCGGAAATAAGTCCTTTCTTAAAGAGGATATAGCCTCTTAAAAAATGGTATTTAGCTGAAATCTTACCTTCTAATGAGAACTTATCTAATAAAATCTCAGATTTTTCAAATAAAGAAAATGGATCAGAGGTTCTGTTAGCTGCATTGATATAGGTTCTAACTAGCTCCATGCACAGCTCAAAATCAAGCTCACTGTTCTCTAAAAGGTCGATGATTTTAAATAATTCATCGTTTTTATAAAGCTGTTCTACTTTTGCTAAAAGCTCAGTTTTGTAAGTTGTAAATTCTTGCTCTGTCATAATTTAAAAAGCCCCGCACTGCGAGGCTCTATACTTAAATATTGTAAATTAAGAATGCAGTGAATGCTCGCCTCTGAAGATACCACACACGCCTGAGCGCACGGTTTCGATGACTTCAGCTTGCTCTGAGACAGCCTTTAAAAATCTGTCCACTTCAAATGAAGTGTTCACAAACTGCAGGATGTAAAGCTCTGGTGTAATATCCACGATTTCAGCTTTAAAGATATCACATAAAGTCTTAATTTCTTCTCTTAAGGTATGGCCTACTGCCTGTACCTTAACAAAGAGGATCTCGCGCTCTACGATATCACAGGAATTATCCTGCTGACTTGACACCTTAATTACATTAACTAACTTATGTAACTGCTTGGTAATTCTTTCGACTACAGTGCCGTCACCTTCAGTTAAGATGGTGATTCTTGAGATGGATTTATCCTCAGTTGGAGCTGCGGTAATATTCTCAATGTTGTAGCCACGCTGAGAGAACAGTCCTACGACTCTTGATAAAGCTCCAGCTTCGTTTTCTAATAAGATTGAAATAACCTGGCGCATACTAATCCTCATTTAGGAACATGTCTGACATACTGCCACCCATCTGTTGCATAGGCAGAACCTTAGCATCAGTGTTGCAGACAATATCTACAATCACTAATTTATCTTTCATAGCTAATGCTTTCTTTACTCCAGTTTCAAGATCTTTAGGATCTTCAATTCTGATGCCTTCATGACCATAAGCTTTAGCTAAAGCGATAAAGTCAGGATTTGAGTTTAAGTTAGTAGAACTGATGTGTCCGTGATAGAACATTTTCTGCCACTGACGAACCATACCTAATGTGTGGTTATCTAAGATAAAGATCTTAAGTGGAATACCAAACTCTAAACAGGTTGATAACTCCTGAATATTCATCTGGAATGAACCGTCACCTGTAAATAAGCAAACCTCTTTATCAGGCTCACCTACTTTAGCACCGATTGCAGCTGGGAAACCATAGCCCATAGTACCTAAGCCACCTGAGGTTAACAGATGACGAGGTTCATCGAACTTATAGTATAAAGCTGTAAACATCTGATGCTGACCTACGTCGGTTGCAATGATAGCCTTACCGTCAGTTGCCTTATAAACAGCTTCAATGATTTCCTGAGGCTGAATTAAATTCTCGTCATGGCGGTAATTCAGGCAATCGATATGACGCCACTTCTCAATCTCAGCCCACCACTGTTTCATCGCAGACTCGTTCTCTTTTAAATCAAACTCATTGAAAGCATCAATGAACTGATTTAAAACGGTCTTAGCATCACCTACGATTGGAATATCAGCATTTACTGTCTTTGAGATTGAAGCAGGATCAATATCAATATGAACAATCTTAGCAGCAGGACAGAATTTAGCTAAGTTATTGGTTACACGGTCATCAAAACGGCAACCTACAGCAAAGACCAAGTCTGCCTTATCCATAGCAAGGTTTGCTTCATAAGTACCGTGCATACCTAACATGCCCAAGAACTGTCTATCAGTACTTGGATATACACCTAAGCCCATTAAGGTTGCAGTTACTGGTACATTAAAGCGATGAGCAATTGAACGCACTTCATCAGTTGCACCTGATAACTGAGCACCACCACCGATTAGCATTACAGGGTGATTGGCCTCAGCTAATAATTTAGCAGCTCTCTTTACCTGACCGCGGTGCCCCTGCATGGTTGGGTTGTATGAACGTAACTTTACAGGACCTTTCTGTTCTGGGTATTCAAAGCGTAATGAAGGTCTTACACAATCCTTTGGAATATCAACTACAACAGGGCCAGGTCTGCCGGATGCAGCTAAATAGAAAGCCTGTCTTATATACTTTGGAATATCCAGTGCGCACTGACATAAGTATGAGTGCTTTACTATAGGTCTTGTGATACCTACAGTATCAACTTCTTGGAAAGCATCTGATCCAATAAGTGGAGTACCTACCTGACCTGTGAGAACTACCATTGGGATTGAATCCATATAAGCTGTAGCAATTGAAGTTACAGTATTAGTAGCGCCAGGACCTGAGGTAACTAAACATACACCGACTTTACCTGTTGCTCTTGCATAGCCGTCGGCAGCATGGGCTACTCCCTGCTCATGACGTCCTAGAATGTGTTTAATCTTTGTAGACTCGAGCAGAGCATCATAAATATCAAGCACAGCTCCACCAGGATAACCAAATAAACGATCAACACCTAAATCTTCTAAGGTGCGCACTACCATCTGTGCGCCCGACATCATGGTCATGAAAATCTCCTTTTATAATCAGCCTTTTTTAGGTTTAGGCCAGAACCTTTGAGGTACTTTTTGTACCCACTGTGAATATTCTTCAGGGAAATCTCTTTTAAGTCTTGGCTCATCAATATAAACAGCTACGATTTGAGCAAAGATTAAAAATAAACAAGGGATCACTAAAGTTATAAGTGAATTTATAGCACAACACAGACCTAAATAAAACAGGACAATACCCATATGCATAGGATTTCTGCAAAGAGAGTATGGGCCTTCGGTTACCAAGCGGTCAGTTTGTTTAGTTAATTTTAAATTACCTAAAACTACAGCTCCACCGTGTCCTTTTTTAATCAATTCATAATTAGACCAAATGACAAAAAACAGACCAACGGCTGAACAGATTGCACCAAAGATACTGCTAGTCAAACCTATGGGCATGAAATCATATGTATAATTTACCCCAAGATAAATCATCACAGAAGGTACTGCTAAAAACAGTACCGCACTTCCAAAGATATAGGCTAGCAGATCTTTAAAATTCATTACTTCAATGCCTTATTTAATAAGTCATTTAAGACAAATAATGGATGCACTGCTTCCTTGCCTTCCATTCTGTGTACCTGTGAACGGCAACTAAAGCCTGTAATTAAGCAGTGCTTGAAGTCATGTGACTTAATCTTACCTTTCCAGTTTTTCTCATAAACTGCATAGGTTTCATCATGATTTTTAGCAATATGACCGAATAAACCTGCCATACCGCAGCAGGCTACTGTTTCAGGAATTACGTTGATGAAAAAGTGCTGCATTAAAGTTTGCCATAGGATTGGAGACTGGGTAACTAGAGCTCTCTCGGTGCAGTGAGTAAATAAGAAATAAGGATCTTTAAACTCAGATGTTCTTGCAGCCTGTTCAACTTTGTCTTTAATTTTAGCAAAACGCTCTACAAATGTCTTAGTCCCAAACTGCTCATTTAACCACTCTTCAGGGAGCTTTACATCAAACTCACCGCATCTGTCACCTAACATCTGAGTATATTCATCACGGTAACAGATTGTCAAAGCAGGGTCATAACCTACAAGTGCCTTACCTGATTTTGCAATTAGCTCAAGTCTTGCTGCCTGCTTGGCTGCAAAATGAACAAAGCTTCTTCTCTGACCACGGATAACTTTGATCTTACCGTTTACATAAGCACGTAAGAAAGCTACATTATAGCCAATGTTTCTCATAAATGAAGCCATTGCAATCAAGCCATGAGCTTCATAACTTACAGTAAACGGATCGGTGACAATGATAACTTCATAGTCTGACTTAGCTGCCTTATCCGCAGTTAAGATTTCAAAACCATTGTCATGACATTCTTTGTGGAAAGTCTTTTCACTGAACAGAGGAATATCCACAAAACCAAAGATCTTTTTAGTTAATGACTTGATGATGCTGTTGCTCAAGAAGGCATTGGATAACTTAGGTACTTTGGCCATTAAAGGCAGAGTAAACTCAGCATTTAGGATTAAGATATCCATTAAAGGTCTTAGATAGCGACTGTAGTACAGAGCTAAGAAACGAGAGTTCATATCTGCTGCATTTACGTGAGCAGGACAGATACTCTTGCATGATTTACATGACAGACAGGTCTGAATATTCTCTAAATACTCAGTTGAGTAATCCTCTTTTTTAGTTGTAAGAGTATTGATAACTCTCTTTACAAAGTTAATTGGATTTGGAGAAGAGGTCATTAGTGACACTTCTTCAGAGGCAATATTATAACCTCTGTCATTCATCAGTCTCATCCACTCACGCATTAACTCACTAAAGCCTTTTGGTGAACGGATGTGGTTCTTGGTATAACGGTAGCTAGGACACATTAGAGCACTGGTCTGATAGCTAAAGCACTGACCATTACCGTTACAGCTTACAGCACCTTTAAATGACTGTCTTACAGTCAATGGTATGGTTCTATCAAGATCGCCTCTCATAAGAGAGTCAATTGAAACAATCTTGTCGGTCTCATTACCAAATGGAACGCAGATCTTGCCAGGATTTAAGATATTCTTTGCATCAAACAGAGCTTTTACCTTACGTGCTACAGGATATAATGTTTTAAAGAAAACCTCACCAAAGCATGAACGGTAACCACGACCGTGCTCACCCCACATCTGTCCTTGGTATTTATTAACCAGTTCTACAACCTTATTAGAGATAGTAACTAATTTTTCTCTGTCCTCGTCAGTTGTAAGATCAAGAGCTGGACGTACATGCATTAGACCAGTGTCCACGTGACCGAACATACCGTAGGTTACATGTAATGAGTCTAATAAAGCTCTAAACTCTAAAATATAGTCAGCTAAATTTCTTGGAGGTACTACAGTATCTTCGGTAAAGGCAACCAGTTTCTTGTCACCTGCTGCTGCACCTAACAGACCTACAGCCTTTTTACGCATACCGTAAATAGCGCTCACTGCTTTTGGAGTTTGAGCTAACTGTGCACCTAAAATACCGTTTTCAAAAGTCTCTGCCTTTTTATTTACAGCGGCAAAGATTTTTTCTAACTTGCTTCTTTCTGTATCAGCATCATAACCGTTGAACTCAACGATATTGATACCTAAGATCTCATGACCTTCAACTTCATGGATATAGTCTTTAACTGATGACCAGATGGTATCTTTTTTAGCTAAAGATAAAACTCTTGAATCTACTGTTTCAACTGAGAACACACCAGCATCAATCAGATCTACAGCATGACGCAGGGCACTGTCAAAGTTCTCATACTTTACAACCATCAGCTCTCTAAAATCAGGGATCTTGGTTAAATCTAAGGTGGCACCGCAGATCACTGCTAAAGTACCTTCAGCACCGCAGATTAGGCGTGCTAAATTTAAGGTATCAGTCTTTGGATCATATGAGTGGTCTAAATCATAACCTGTCATAAAACGGTTTAATTTAGGGAAGATCTTTTCAATCTCATCACGGTTGTCTTTTAATAAAGCGTAGCAACCACGGTAGATATCACCTTCTAAACCTTCTTTTTTCATGCACTCCTGCAGTTTTTCTCCACTTACAGGGCCAAAGGTAGTGATAGTACCGTCAGCTAAAACTACGGTTACATCTTTAATATGAGTTGAAGTTCTTCCATAGCGTAATGAGCCCTGACCTGCTGCATCATTACTAATCATGCCTCCTAAGCAGGCTCTGCTTGAGGTTGATAACTCAGGAGAGAAAAACAGACCGTATGGTTTTAAAAATTCGTTTAACTCATCTTTGATGACACCTGACTGGGCATAAATTTCTCTTTTATCAGCATCAAAGTTTGAGGTTGCTTTCATATAGCGAGAGCAGTCAATAGTAATACCATCATTTAATGACTGACCATTAGTACCGGTACCACCACCTCTTGGAGTGATAATTAAGCGCTCATAAACAGGAGTTGCTCTTAACTTTAAAGCAATAGAGATATCTTCATTATCTTTTGGGAAGATTACACCCTGAGGCATTCTCTGATATACAGAGTTATCTGTTGCAACTAGCAATCTTGATGCATGTGCACTTTCCACATCTCCTTTAAAGCCTGATACTTTTAGAGCATTTAGATATTGTGCATAGATAGGATCTAACTGTGGAAGGTCAGATATCTTAGGGATCATTTGCTTGCCTCTTTGATAAATTTCGTTTTAGCCTGTGTCTTATTGTTTAATTTAATGGCTTAAATGAGTTTTTATATTCAAAAGTTGTCGAAAAGAAGTTTACTTCCCGACCTTATGTGAAACATTGTAATGTATTTTGTGAACTGTGGCTCTATTTCATAAGATCGTTAAAATTCTCACCAATATGGAGAGTAGTTAGCATAAGGTAAGTTAAATTTCATGGTAAAGTTTTCAAAGTAAATTAAAATGACGTAATGACACAGAGGATACTAGGATGACCGAGATTGAAAAGAAAGACGAAATCTTAAAGCTGTTAACAAAAGCACTTATCATCGCCATAGACGATGATGTAAATCTTACCCTAAGAGGGAACCGTGTCTATGTTGATTATGGTTGTTCTCAATTTGCTGTTGATATTGAAGGCAACTCTTTAGTTGAGATGGTAAAGAAAGTGGTAGCTCAGCTCTAGAAGTTTTGACTTTGAGTTTTAGCTTGAAATTGAACCTAAAATCTAGGCTAAAAATAGCGTTAAGACTAGGTAAAGACAATAATCCCTGTGCGCAAAAATTTAGACCTTGGAAAAATCAAGATGGCTGGGGTACTAGGATTCGAACCTAGGTAATGGCGGAATCAGAATCCGCTGCCGTACCACTTGGCGATACCCCAATAGAAAGGAAATTTGGAATTCAGATAAAACAAAACCACCTAAAGGTGGCCGTTTGGTAGCTATGACTGGAATCGAACCAGTGACCTCAGCATTATGAGTGCCGCGCTCTAACCAACTGAGCTACATAGCCACTATCTGATGGCTGGGGTACTAGGATTCGAACCTAGGTAATGGCGGAATCAGAATCCGCTGCCGTACCACTTGGCGATACCCCAACATTTACATTATCAAACAAAACTTATTTTAGTGGCAGGGGTACCTGGACTCGAACCAGGGAAATGGCGGGATCAAAACCCGCTGCCTTACCACTTGGCTATACCCCTAAACAGGTATTTTCGTTTGTGTTCGACAACGGAGACACATTATAAAGACAAATTAAAAATTGTCAACAATTAAAATTAACTTTTTTAACGTCAGTCCCTACAAATAATGACTCTCACTTCTAATGGATGTCATTTTTATCGTTTTCCTTAAAAAAAACTGCTTATGAACTTTTTTTGTTTTGCTATTATTGGTACTAGTACTTTTTCAAAGGATCTTTTAGTTTCTCATTGTAATAAGCATCTTCATGCTTCTTTACAATTCTAAAGATACCAAACTCTAAAGCTAGTACATAAAAGACGTAGAACACTGGATATACAGCTGTATAAAGCAGTGAGCTGTCTTGTAGTTTAGCTGAAGCTACAGCTGTTGCAACTAACAAGAGCACGTAACATAAGAATAAAAGCTCTGCTACAAAGATAAAGGTATGGAAAGTACGCAGACGCTTTTTAGCTCTGCCACGGTTAAAACCAATTAATACTAAAAGGCCTGGCATTGCCCATACCAAACCTAAAAAGGCACTGAAAAATGATGGTCTTGCTACCATCACCAGTGCAAACACAAATGAAGAAATCAAAGTTACATAGACAATTGATATATTAAAGTAAAGTCTTTCGTTCATGCTCAAAGGTGCATTCTTATATGGATCATATAAAGTCTGACCTTCTTTTTCCTGCTCATTGGTCAATTCTTTTGACTGCTGAAAGTAATCCTGCTCTGTTTTAGGTGTATTTGACATAGTTGCTCCTAATCTAAACTTAGCCATATTGTACTCATTTTTGTAAGATTTCTAAGTCAAATTCTTCGAATAGATGCATTTCTCACTGTAAATGACCTTTTATCTTCAAATTTCACATCAGTTTAGTCTTGTTCTCAGTGGGAGGTGATTTTTATTAAGTGCAAGTTTTTAAGTGCTCTTTTTTAGTTACATCAAATATTTTTCTCTCTTTTTAGAGTAAGCTTGCAACGATGAAATAAGGAAAAACATATGCCATATAATCAAAACAATGTTCTAGCTGTCTGTTATGACTTTGACAGAACTCTAACTCCATATGAAATGCAGGCTCAAGGCTACATTCAGCAAATCAATGAGAATGTAGATGAATTCTGGGATCTTGCTACAAGACTTGCTGTTGAAAACGAGATGGATCCAAATCTGTCTTACATGTACCTGATGTTAAACGGGGCTAAAGGTAAGTTTCAGGTTAAAAAAGATAAATTGCATGAGTTCGGTTCTAAGGTTCAACTCTACAAAGGAGTTGAAACATGGTTTGACAGAATCAATGCTTATGGCAAAAAGTGTGGCATTGAAGTCGAGCACTACATCATTTCTTCAGGCCTAAAAGAAATGATTGAAGGCACAGCTATTGCTGATAAATTCAAGGCAATTTACGCTAATGCTTTTTTCTATGACAGAAATGGCACTGCTGTATGGCCTGCTCAGAACATTAACTTCACCAATAAGACTCAGTTCTTGTTTAGAATTTCTAAAGGCACACTAAACGTTAATGACAATGACGTCAACCGTTATTTTCCAAAGGAATCCATAAGAATTCCTTTTGAAAACATTGTCTATATTGGTGACAGTCAAACCGATATTCCTTGTATGAAACTTGTAACCTCATTAGGAGGACAGGCTATTGGTGTTTATGATCCAAAATTAAAGAATAAAGAGCGTGTACATTCTTTAATTCGCGATAAGAGAATTAAGTATTTTGCACCAGCTGACTACTCAAAGAATAAAGAGCTTGAAAAGCTGTTAAAACAAATCATAGACTACTCAAAAGCATCTTTTGCTTTAAAACAAGAATATTATAAGAACCTTGAAGAGTCAGAGCTTTAGTAAGAATTTTACTCAATCTTAGGGAAAAACTTATGGCAGCTAAATTCCGTAGTGATATAGACGGACTTAAAGGCATTGCGATCATAGCGGTAGTGCTCTACCACTTTTTTGATCTTTTAAAGTCATTTGAATCATCTACTGTTACCACCTTTTCAGGTGGCTTTTTAGGTGTTGATATTTTTTTAATTATTTCAGGCTTTTTGATCACTTCAGGAATTGTCCATAAATTAGAAAACCAGAGTTTTTCCTTAAGTGTCTTTTATAAAAGAAGACTATTGAGGATCCTCCCTCCACTCATAGCTGTCTGCGCTTTTTGTCTTGTCATAGGCTTTTTTGTTTTATTTCCATCTGTTTACAAAGAGCTCTCTTTGGAGGTTATCAATACTTTAACTTTCATAGGCAACTATCGCTTTGCTCACTCTGGAGGGTACTTTGCACTGGATACCTCTGAAAAATTACTGCTACATACTTGGTACCTTTGCATTACTATACAGTTCTACCTTATCTACCCTCTTTTAATACTGCTGTTAGTAAAGCTCTTTGGTTTAAAGAATCTTCCTAAAGCTATGTGCGCAGTTTTAGCTTTAGCTCTTGTAAGTTCCTATATTTTCTCAAAAGGCGGTCAGGGTTACCTTTTAACTCATACCAGAATTTGGGAAATGTTTTTAGGTGGTGTTCTGTTCTTCTACAAAGATACTATTTACAGTTTAGTCTTTGATAAAAGACAGTATCTTCAGTACACAGCTGAAATTATAGGTGTAGCTTTATTTTTATACTCAGTTTTTACTACAGCTTTAAGTAACGGTGCTGCTTGGTATATATCTACATCTTTACTTACTGTTATTGGAACCTCTTTAGTTATCCTGGCTCATAATGAGCATTCTCTTTTAGGCTTTAGACCATTAACTTCTATAGGTAAGTTCTCATACTCCCTTTATCTGTGGCACTGGCCTGTTATCATCTTCTGCTTTGACTTAGGTTACAGCTCAAAATACATTCACCTGTTTTCGGTAATTGTCTTAGTTGCTGTCTTTACAGCACTTTCATATCTCTATATTGAAAAAAGACAAGTAAGCAACAGGCTGTCAGCTTTAATTTATGTTTTAAGTGTGATTGCCTCCGTCTTTGTTTTTTCACAGGATGGCAAAAACCTACTCTCCCCTTACATTGATCCTTATGGCAAAAAGATGGTGATGTTAGATACCATCAAAGATCTTAACTACAAACCAAAGATCATGATGACCTTAAATGAGGTACCGGTTTATAAGCTTGGCAATCAGAATGAGAAAGCACATACCTTTGTAGTTGGTGATTCTCACAGTGAACATTACAGCTACTATTTAAGAGATATCAATAAAAGACCTTTATATTTCATGTTTATGCATGGAACTATTGGCTATGGACCTAACTTCTCAGGCTATAAGGTAAAAGTTATCTCTACTCATGAAGAAAGAGAGACTTTCTACAGAATTTACAAATACGTTCTTTCAAAAATGTCGGATGGAGATAAAGTTGTAATTGGCAACCGCTGGGATGTTTATTACACCTATTTCATCAGAGAATTCAATTTAAAAGATAATGATGAGAGCTTTAATGCTTTCATTAAATCTTTAATTGAGGACTTTGATTCTGAAATTCAACATTATCCAAAGCTCAACTTCTACATCATAGGACAAGGTATTAACACCAGTCAGTCTATCGTAAATTGTTTAAAGGCTAATTTACAGGACAGTGCTTTAAGACACATCTTCAAAACTGACAGATGCAACTTTACTAAAGACTACTTAGGCTACAGAAGAGATCTTATTAACAATGCTATTCGTGAATATGCAAAGAGCAAAGACAATGTAACCTTTGTTGACAGAAATGCAGCTCAGGCTCTTGGGGATGGTAAGTTCAGAACCAGAACTGATGGTGGTAAAGCTCTGTATTATGACAAGACCCATTACACCACACCCGGTGGCAATATGGTAGGACAATACGTTTTCAGTCAGGTCTTTAATTCTGAGAATTGATAATGTCCGAGAATTGATAATGTCTGAGAATTGATAATGTCTGAGAATTGGTAATGTCTGAGAATTGGAAAAGACTAATCTTAAAATAAAAGCTGTCTTGTGCAGCTTTTATTTTATACGTAAATCGTATTGAAGCTTATGGAGCTACTACAAGTGAGTTTTGCTTTTTTAGTTTTCTTGCTAAAAAGATTGAGCTTACTATAAGTCCTAATTCATAAAGAACTAGCAAAGGTAAAGCTAAAAGCAGCTGCGAGGTAACATCAGGAGGTGTTAATACTGCTGCTAGTGCAAAAGCACCTACAATTACATAACGTCTGCCTTTTTTTAACCTCTCTAACTCCACAACTCCACTTGCAGCTAATAAGAACACTGCAACTGGTGTTTCAAAAGCAAGACCAAAAGCTAAAAACATATGTAAGAGAAAACTTATGTAAACTTCAATATCAGGAGCAAAGTTCACTGTCTCTGGGGCAAAAGAAGCGATAAATGGAAAGAGCGCTCTAAAGACCACAAAATAGCAGTACATAGTACCTGTTGCAAACATGACCACTGATGACAGTATAAATGGCAGAGCGGTTCTTTTTTCATGTTTATACAAAGCAGGAGAGACAAAGCTCCAAATCATGTACAAGGTAAAAGGCAGTGAGAGTACAAAGGCACAAAAAAGCAGTACCTTTAAAGGACCTAATACTGGAGAGACTACTCCTACAGCTAACATTCTTGAGCCTTGTGGCAGTGATGACAGAAGAGGCTTAGTTGCCTCATCAAACAAAAGATTAGTAAAAGGCGCTAAGACGGCAATACAAACTGCGATACCTAATAAGCTTAAAAGAATAGTTTTACGCAGTGCAAAAAGGTTTGAGACAAAGAGAGAGTGGCAGGTTTTGTCATCTTGCTGTGATTTTTTATTCTTCATGGTGTTTGCTTACTTATAAGCTCTCGTTTTTGCTTTGAAAAAGCTTGGCTTTAATCTTAATGAGCTCTACTTCTAAAGCTGCAACCCTAAGATTAAGCTCTTTATCCTCAAGATCTGTATGCTCATCGTTGCAGCATAAGAGCTCTTCTTTATCTACATCTGTGTTATCTTCTTTAGCAATTTTTAAGGTAGATACGCTCTTATTGTTTTGCAAATTATCTTCTCGCATAGCAGTTTTGAGCTCATAAGACATTGAGTTTATTTTCTGTTCCATGTCTTTTGAGCTATTACAAAAAGAGTTCTTTACCGCTTCAAGATCGGTAAGACCAAACTCTTTTTTGCAAGAATCGTAATAGCTTTTTACTTTTCTTGCCTGAATACCAAGTCTGTATGCCATCTCTACTGTTTTCTTTGGACCTAAGACTAAAAAGCACACAGCAAAGAGCATCAGTAGCTGGTCTAATGAAAAACCAAACATTGTCTTATTATTCTTTCTGACCTTCATGCTTTGACACTGTCAAATCTGAATTCTGATTATTCTCTTCTTTAAGTCCTGCTTTAAAGCCACTGATTGCAGTGCCTAAATCTTTACCCAAGTTCTTTAACTTACCTGTACCGAAAACCAGAGCAACTACCAACAATAAGATTGCCCAGTGCCAAATAGACATCATGCCCATTTAATTTCTCCTTAAAAATGCCACAGTGCCCTGTGGCAATTTACTATGTTTAACCTAGATTTAGGTTCAACCAGAATGTACCCTTAACTAGAATTTCGTTAAATTCGATTACCAAAAAATTTAACTGTCTTATTAGTTCTTAACTCTTAAGACACAACCTTTTTAGCAATAGCCTTTACAGCAAGGTAGGGATCTGCCTCAGACATTGCCTGATGGATATGCATGAAGCTGTACTGAGAAGCGATGTAGTTTCTAAAGATATTAAACTTCTCACCTTCTAACTCTTTGTCATTCATACCATAATCTTTAGCTGCTACTTCTTTTAGGGCAATTACGGCTTGCTGAGCTGCTGGAACTGAAAGTACGAAATCGTGATCACCTAAGTGAACCAAGTAACCTGCCTGTTTATGAGGTGTAGGTAGTCTCTTACCGTCTTTATCTAATAAACCGCGCTCAATTGGATCAACACAGGCTAAAATTGAAGCTGCCTTAATCCAACCTACAACTAACTCCTCATCTTTTGGAGTACCAGGATGATTGTGAGCACAAGCCTGAGCTACTACCTCATCAGCTGGCATTCCTCTGTAGATAGCCTCAGCAATTGAGAAGATGTGGTGAGCACCGGTACCTGCAATGGTGTACTCTTTCAGGCATGAACCATCTTTATTCCACTGGAATACCCATGGTTTTGCTAAATCATGTAATAACTGACCTGCAACAGCCATGTCATATCCATACTCATAATCCATGATATGTGAGTAAGTAGTAAGAATAGACTTTGTGATCTCTACGTTTACAGCTGTATGAGTTGCAAGTCCACCAGGATAAGCATGATGGCTGCCATAGCCACTGCCAGGTGCTGAGAAAAAAGGCTGAGGAATAGTATTTAAATCCTTTAATGGTGGGAACAGATGAGCTTCATCAGTTAAAGCAGGATCTACTAAATTCTCTTGTAGCAGTTTCTGATAAACCTTTGATACTGATGCTTTATCCTGATGCTGCTCCATAAAGGTAGGAACTGTATTCTGATAGAAACTTAAAACCTTTTCTCTTAAAGCAAGATCATGTAATGAATTGATTTCACCTAATAAATAATCCCAAGCTTTCTGTACAAGTTCTGAGGATTTAGCTACTTCAACTGGATCTTTTGGAAGATTAGATAAAGCTACTGTTTTTACATTAACTTCAGCAGCATATGATGGCTTTAAGAAGTTAGCTACACCAACAGCTGCGATAGCAGCTGCTGAAACCTTAAAAAAATCGCGTCTTGACAGATCGGGACTTGAATTTGACATTTATTTCTCCATAGCATGTATTTAACTGTGTGAATATTGTCTTGTTAGAAGGTAAAATCGGTTTGTAAGTTTTGTAAATTTATGGGTATAAAAAGATAAGTTTGTGTAAACAAATCCGTCATTCTGGTTCTTGAGAATTTAATACAAGATTTTAGTACAATTATCTTATAGTTAATTATCTGTTTTTAAATGCATTTACTCAAACAACTGTCAAATATTTGCATTTATATCATTAAGAATTTAATCCAATTTATTTTTTTAATTATTTTCAGCATGTTTCATGATCTGGAACGATAGCTTTCTACAATACAAATAAAGGAAAGCGACCTATCGCCTCGCTCTAAACAGGCGGTCAGAAAAGATCAACAGAAAGTAATTGAGAATAAACACTTGAAGTATTAACGACTGAAAATTGGATCATGTCAAAATTTACTCCATTAATCTCTCTTTGCATGCCTAAGAATTTAGGCTCAGAGAACAAATGATCCACGACTTAGAGTCGTTTGGCAAAATTCTAAAATTTTGAATACTTTAAAAATTACGACTCAGTTATAGGTTAGTGATTTTTTCTGAGCTTACAGAGTAAACCATAATTTCTGCGCTCTGATAAGCCATTTATTGCATAAATACTAATTAATCAAATGATTTTTTTATTATTGCACTTTGCCTTTGTAGCTTTTAGCTAAACTTGCAAATATTAGTACTTTTAAGGATTTTTCTTAGATATTTGTACTTAAATAAGCAAAATTTTAGCTTGTTTTGCATTTTTTAGAGGATTTAATCATGGCAAAAATTACCTTAGCTAGAGCTTTTGTTTTACGTGGCTTTTTTAGAAAAACTATCACTGAGCTAAACCAAGAAATTAGATCTGAAAACTTAACCTCAGAGATTGATGATTCCAAGTCATTTTTCAAAGACGAGAGTACAGAAAAAGAAAATGACACAAAACTAGATAAGCTCATCGGGCTTTATCTGAAAGCTCAGGGGTATCTAGAACAACTAAACAATGAAATTGATGATGCTAATAACAGAGTAATAGACGGCAAGTCTACAAGACATTACCTGAACCTGATCGAATGTTTAAAAGAAAGAAGACACCTGTACTCTGATTTACAGTCAGATTTAACTGACTTTCAGGAAATAAAAAAAGAATTTGATGAACATGAGTTCAATCCTGACACCAAGCAATTAGGTCTTGTGGTTGAAAAGCATTACAGGATTAACACTAAGCTTAATTTGCCTAAAGAGGTAAAAAATCTTAACAAGCAGATCCGTATTGCTGAAGAGTTAGTCTCAGAAAGAAATGCCACCGTGTTTTTAAACTCTGATGCTACTTATTGGAATGAAGCTGTAGATACAGTAGAAAACGCAGATATCTGCTAATACCTTATACAGCCACGTTTTTGAAGCTGTGGCTAGATTGAAAAAAGATGATTACAAGGAAAATTCTTAATAATTTTCCTGAATTGGATTTACAAAATAAGTTTGAATTACCAAAGAAGACAATCAGTTAAATTTATTTTCTCAATTTTGAGGATCCTAATAAGCTCGTTTCAAAAACTTACTCAGAAATTATTGATCATGATTGTTTACCTTCAATCAAAGTCTTTGCAATTGGAGAAGAGGCTATTTCAGCTATGAACAGTGTGTTTGACTAGTATGAAGGCTGTATAAATTACAAGGAACTCTGTTTTACATCTCCGCAAACAGTAATTTTTTAACTGCAAATTATGAGAAGATCCTCGACGAAATAGAATGTTGTTTTGATGATGATTGTAAAGAGCACGTTTGTCTGCACTTAGACAATAGTGTTCCTAAGGATACTTTCAATATCAGTTTTTATTCAGCGGACTTTAAATTTTGGATGAAAACGAAATTGGATGAGAACAAACTTTTGTGTGGAGAATCAATAATTATTTGAAAAATTAGCAATTCTAAGTATTTACTAAGTTTTAAATCTTAATATTACTCTCGAGGTTGAGATGACGAGGAAGCTAAATTCCACAAGTTTTCTTAACGCAAGCAAGTTTGTTTTGATGTGCATTCATAGTGTTTAGTGTAGCAATACACATATACAGGTTCACACATACCTCATCCAGTCCCAGGCGTCTCCTTTGTCTGGGATTTTTTTTGCGCTTTTCAGCCTGATTTGAACCACTCGTTTTGCAAAAAAAATCCTCTTAAAATTGCACTTTTTATGCGTCACTTAATGTCTAGTTTTAGCCTTTTCTGATATAATTTACCTGTTAATTAATAAACGGAGTTTATATGCTACTTGACGAAGTAAAAGCTACTCTAGCCATGGAAAATCTAAGCCTGAATGAAGAGCAGGAAAAGCTGTTAAAGAGCTATGCTGATGGCAAGATCACTTTAAAAGAGTATCAAGAGCTTTTATTAAAACTTACAAAAGAGTATAAGGTAGCTTGAATTTTGGAAGCTTCGTCCTTCGACACAGTTTATTGCTATCCTGGAACAGAAGTTCTAATCAATAATTTTGGAGAACATGATCCTAAGGTTCTCTCTCAGTTAGAGAGAATGTGCACTGCAGCAAGGATTGTTGACCTCTTGAAAAAGCCGGTTTCAGGAAACTTCGATCTTACTCACCTAAAAAAGATCCATCACTATATATTTCAGGATATCTATTCTTGGGCAGGACAGTTTCGCATGGTTAATATCTCCAAAGAGCTATTATTCTGCGATGTTAACTTTATTGAAAAAGAACTGAACAAGTTATTTTTAAAACTCAAAGGCGAAAACTACCTAAAAGACTGTTCTGAAGATAACATTGCCGCAAAAGCTGCCTATTATCTAGGAGAAATCAATGCGATTCACCCTTTTAGAGAAGGCAATGGAAGAACTCAAAGAGAGTTTATTAGAGAACTTTTGTTACCTACAGGCTTTTATGTAGATTATTCAAGATGCAATGCTAAAATGATGCTTTATGCATCAATCAATGCATTTGCTGGTGATTACACTTTAATGACTGAACTATTTGACAAGTGCATTGTCAGAAAACCTTTAAATTAGAAAACATGAATATTACAACTACACTTAAAGACAATTTAAAAATGCAGTTAGGCTCCTTCTATGTTGAAATTTGGGGCTGTCAGATGAACGTTTATGACGGTGGCAGAATTAAAGATCTTTTAACTGCAGCTGGATTTGCTCAGGTAAATTCTCCTAAAGATGCTGACATCGTAGTCCTAGTTACTTGCGCTGTAAGAGCTAAAGCTGAGGATAAAGTATTCAATCAAATCGCTTCATGGCGCCACACAGGTGACATCAACGATGATACCATTATTGCTTTAGGCGGCTGTGTAGGGTCTGAACTTGCTGAACAAATTCTTGAGTTAGATAAGAGTGTTAATATCATTTTTGGACCAAGAACTATTCACCGTCTGCCTCAAATGATTGGTCAGTTTACAGCAACCGGTAAACCAGTTGTTGATGTTACAGCTGATGCAATTGATAAGTTTGACTATATGCCAGAATCAGGTCCTGTAGGTCCTAGTGCTTTTGTAACCATCATGGAGGGTTGTTCTAACAAATGTACTTACTGCATCGTACCCTATACTCGTGGTGAAGAGCAGTCTCGTCCTGTTCAAGACATTTTAGATGAGTGCGTAAACCACATTGCAAACGGTGTTTTAGAGATCCATTTATTAGGACAGAACGTAAACTCATATCATGGTTTAAATCCTGATGGTTCTATCTGCAATTTCTCATCACTGCTATACGAAATTGCTGCAATTCCAGGTGTAGAGAGAATTAGATTTACAACCTCTAATCCTATGGACTTTACAGATGACATCATTAAAGCTGTACACGATCTTGAGGTGATTTCGGATTCTATCCATGTACCTATTCAGTCAGGTTCTGACAGAATTTTACAGGCTATGCACAGAAGATATACAGCAAAGCAGTACATTAACCTTGTAAAAAAATTACGTGAGGCAAGACCTACTGTACATATCTCATCAGACTTTATCGTAGGTTTCCCTGGTGAAACTGATGAAGACTTTGAAGAGACCATGAAAGTTGTAAACGAAGTAAAGTTCGATCAGAGCTTTTCTTTTGTGTACTCAATAAGACCTGGTACCCCAGCTGCTAAACTTGAAGATCCTGTACCTAAAGAGGTAAAGATGCAACGTCTTTACAGATTACAGAACCGTCTTGAAGAGTTAGCTTCAGAATATACTCAGTCTTTCTTAGGAACTACTCAAAAATGTCTTGTAGAAGGCACCTCAAGAAAAGATGAAAGCGAATTAAAGTCACGTTCTTCATCAGGTCGTATCGTAGTCTTTAAAGGACCTTTATCTTTAGTAGGCAAGATGGTTGATGTAAAGATCACCTCTGTTATTGCCCATACTCTAAAAGGTGAATTAGTTTAAAAGATCTTGTCATGCTAAAACAGCATGACAATTTTATAAGGCAAATTAAGTAATGAATAACGTTGTTACAGATTTCTCACTAGAACCAGATAATAAAGACAGAATTGCCTATTTAGTCGGTCCTGAAGATGAGAATCTTAAACAAATCGATAAAAGATTAGGTGTAAAGATCACCTACTCTGGCGCTCATTTCCATATTGAAGGTGCTCCTTCAAAAGTAAAAAAGGCTGAGAAATTAGTTAAAAGCCTTTATGTAGATACCGCTCCTTTAAAAGGTACTAAAAAGCCATCAGAAGTAACTCCTGATATGGTTCATTTAGCTATCACTGAGTTTTCTCATGTAGAAAATGATGACCGTGATTATGAAAAAGATGAATCAAAAGGCTCTATTGATTCTCTGTACCACAAAGCTAATAACTTTAAGACTAAAAGAGGCTTTGTAAAAGCAAGAACCTCTAATCAGTCTGACTATATCACTAAAATCAATTCTCATGATGTAAGCTTTGGTATTGGACCTGCTGGTACCGGTAAGACCTATCTTGCTGTAGCTGCTGCTGTTGATGCTCTAGAGCGCAACGAAGTACGCAGAATTATTTTAACAAGACCTGCTGTTGAAGCTGGTGAAAAATTAGGTTTTTTACCTGGAGATTTATCTCAAAAGGTTGATCCTTACTTAAGACCACTTTATGACGCGCTCTTTGAGATGCTAGGTTTTGAGAAAGTTGAAAAATTAATTGAAAGACAAATCATCGAAATTGCACCTTTAGCTTACATGAGAGGTCGTACCTTAAATGATTCTTTTATTATCTTAGATGAAGCTCAGAACACCACTGTAGAACAGATGAAGATGTTCTTAACCCGTATTGGTTTTAACTCAAAAGCTGTAATTACAGGCGATCCAAGCCAGATTGACCTTCCAAGAAATGTTCGCTCTGGTCTTAAACAGGCAATCGAAGTTCTACATGCTTTACCTGAAATTGGCTTTACCTTCTTTGAGTCAGCTGATGTGGTGCGTCATCCTGTAGTAGCTGCAATTGTTAATGCTTATGATGCCTATGACAAAGAGCAGGCAAAATTAAAAGAGCAGATGTCTAAAGCTATGGATAAAGAGTTCTCTAACAAGGAGTCTTAGTAATGGAAGTTAATATCGATCTGCAAATTGCTACAGATGAACCTTTAGAATCATACCCAAGTCTTGAGAAAATGACTTTATGGGCTAAAACCGCTTTAATTACTGGTGGTAGAACTAAAGACTCAGAACTTACTATCCGTATGGTAGACAGTGCTGAAATTCATGAGCTAAACAAGACCTACAGACATGTGGACAGACCTACAAATATTCTGTCATTTCCTTTTGAAATGCCCGAAGGAATCGAAGAATTGCCAATTATTGGTGATCTTGTGATCTGCAAAGAGGTTCTAGAGCGTGAATGTATTGAGCAGAATAAAACTTTAGAAGAGCACTTCTGCCATTTAATCGTGCACGGCTGTCTGCATCTAATTGGCTATGATCACATCGAAGAGTGTGATGCAAAGGTTATGGAACCTTTAGAGATCAAAACCTTAGCTAAATTAGGTTTTAAGAATCCATACGAAATTTAGCAGCATCTTGCTACAGAATGTAGCATTTGTGATGAAAACAGTACCTAAAACCAAGAGCTTTAGGTAAGATTTAGTACCAACACAGTTTCTAATATAGATAAATTTAGCTTTACGATAGAACATACGAGCTTTAAGGAACAAACATGAACGACAATCATGATGAAGAGCATGGTTCATTTTTATCAAAATTGTTCTCTAAAAAAGGAGAGCCTTCAAATCAAAATGAGCTTGAGCAGGTAATTCATGAGGCATCAGAGAACGATGTAATTGATGAAGACACCGAGGACATGATCCAGGGTATCTTTGATATCAACCGCCTGCGTGTCTCAGATGTCATGATCCCTAGCTCTGACATTGTTGCTATCAATCTAAACGCAACCTTAGAAGAAGCTGCTAAAGTAGTCCTTGAGCATGGTCACTCACGTTACCCTGTTATCAGTGAGGATAAGGATCATGTTGTGGGAATTCTGTTAGCAAAAGATCTTATTCCTTATACTGCGGGTCTTAAGACATTAACTGGCGGTATCAAATCTCTTTTAAGAAATCCTGTGATTGTACCAGAGGCAAAGCATGTTAATGCTATGCTCAAAGAGTTCCAGCAAAACCGCTTCCATATTGCCATTGTTGTAGATGAATTTGGTGGAGTTTCAGGCTTAGTTACCATTGAGGATATCTTAGAGATCATCGTAGGTGATATCGATGATGAGTATGACACTCAGGTAAATTCAGAGAACATCATCAGGAGTAAAGATGATGGTTCATTCATCATCAACGGTCTTACTCCAATTGAAGAGTTTGATGAGTACTTTGAAACTGATTTAGCCTCATTAGCCGATGTTGATACGGTAGCAGGTTTAATTACTCATGTATGGGGTAAATTCCCTAAAGTAGGTGAGTGCATTGATATCAAGAATTTCCACTTTAAAGTTCTTGAGGCTAATGAAAGAAGAGTTCATCTTTTAGAACTTCATGTATCTGAAAAAACAGATGAAGAATAACCGAAAAACTCAACCAATAAACTAAAGTTATATTTATTTAAAAGCTGCATTCGTGCAGCTTTTTACTCAATATAACTTTGCGATATATCCATATGATATAAATCACGCTATAAGACAACCAAGATTAACAGTTAACAAAGAGCAAAGTATGTTTAAAATTATATTTTTCTTAATGAATGCTTTAGATGGCTCAAGACTATTAAACCTCGTAAACAGTAAATGGGGTGGAGCAATCTGCGCTATTGTTTTAGGTGTACTCTTAAGCTGTGCTTTAGCTCCATTTGAGATTTGGCCTACAGCAATTTTAGCTTATGCATTCATGATGATGCTTTTATCTGTAGCTAAATCTAAAAAGAAAGTATTTTTTACTACCCTGCTCTTTTATGCTTCCTATGCAACTGTATCCTTAACTTGGTTAAACTTTGTAATGGAAGGCTTTGGTGAGCTTCCTGCCGTTCTATCAAACTTTGTAATCGTAGTATTTAGTTTCTTATATATTGCTCTGCCTTATGCTGTTTTAAATACTGTAGCTTTTTACTTATCAAAAGGTAAAACTGCGGTCTTTTTAATCTGCTTTATGCCGGTTGCCTTTATATTAGGCGATTACTTTACAGGCTGGTTCTTAACCGGTTTTCCTTGGTTATATCCAGGCTACAGCTGTGTAGATGGTCCATTAAAGAACTTTGCACCACTTGTAGGTGTTAGAGGTATCAGTGCCTTAATTTATATTATGTCTGGCGCTATTGCGTTAACTGCATTACGCAGATTTCTTTTCTTACCAATTGCAGCCGTAATTCTGCTTTTAGGTATCTTCTTGGAAGGTGTTAGCTTTGTAACACCTCTAAAGGCTGTTGATGTCACCATGGTACAGGGTAACATCGAACAGCAGGTAAGAAATGACGGTTCTAGAACAAATGAAGTTGTAGCTACTTACTGGGATCTTACCAAGGATAAAATCAGAAAAGACCGCCTGATTATTTGGCCGGAGTCTGCCCTGCCTTTTGCTCTTGAATACGGCACCTCTTTAGTTGAGGAATTAAACAATGCTTTTAAAGAGAAAGACAGTGCACTAATTACAGGTATTCTCTCCACTCCTGATGCTGGTATTCATGCCTATAACTCTATCATTGCATTAGGTGAAACATCTGATGTACTCTCAATTACTCCATACAACAAGCGAGAGCTAGTACCATTTGGAGAAATCGTCCCATTTGCCGATCTTTTAAGGCCTTTAGGTTCAATCTTTGTAATTCCAAATTCTAGCTTCTCTTATGGAGATAAAGTTCAAGAGCCTATCAAAGTAAAGGGATTAGGGTTCACTCCTGCAATTTGTTATGAAGCTATCTTCCCTGAAACTGTAAAAGCAATGGATTCTGATAAGACTAATGCTATTGTAATGTTATCTAATGATTCATGGTTTGGACCTACTAAAGCTCCAGTACAGCACTTGAACATTGCAAGAATGAGATCGTTAGAATTACAAAAACCAATGCTAAGAGATACCAACAGTGGTATCACAGCTTATATCGATGAGTTTGGAAAAATTCAAAAAGTAATGCCAACAGATGTTGCTTCAAGCATTGACTTTACCTTTACGCCTGTATCAGGACAAACTCTTTACAGTAAGATTGGTAATTATGGGGTGCTCGGAATTATAGTTTTATTGATCCTGTTTGGTATTTACGGAATTGCAAGAAAGCCTGACGAACTTCAAGAGCAGATGAATAAGCTGATTAGACCATAATCAGTTCTACAAAAGTTAAAGTAGCGTGCTCTGACATTACTACAAACATTGTCAAAAAAAGCACGTTACTTATTAATATACAAATTAAAAACACTAAAACTGCAAAAGGTCATTTTGAGTTGCCTTCTTTCCACAACTCAAATCCATTCATTTTGGCAATATGGTAAAAACGCATTAAAGTTGTGTTGTCATACTCATTAGTATTGATAAATATGCTTCCAGACTTTTGCGTACTTATGATTTCTTCATTTCTTTTAACTAAACGCTGTAGTTGTTCTGTTGATGCTAACTTATCATTTTTACTTTCATTGCAAAGAGGACAGATGGTATCACGAAGGTTTTGAGCTTGAGCAGCAGCTAAAGAGCAAGGGCTTTAATGTTGAGCTGTTCTTCACTGGCGACGCAGATATCGATCTGCAGAACAGACAGATCAAAAGACTAGCAGACAGCAATGTTGATGCTCTGGTTATAGGCTCAATTGATGGTGATGCCTTATCCATTAAAAGACGCCAATGCTAAGAGCATTCCTGTAATTAGCTATGATAGATTGATTACAGGGACTGATGCTGTAACATACTACGTATCTTTTGATAATCAGCAAGTATGTAAAATTCAAGGACAGTACTTAATCGACAAGCTAAAACCTACAGTAGATGATCCTAAAAATATTGAGATCTTTTACGGCACACTGGATGATAAAAATGACCTCTTCTTTTATGAAGAGGCAATGCAGATCTTAAAACCTTACATCGATAGCGGTGCGTTAGTAGTAAAGTCAGGAAAATTCTCACCTAATGAGACGAATGTTCCTGGTTGGAGAACCGATCTTGCAAGTAAAAGAATGGATGAAATTCTTGATACTGTAGGGTATTGTGCTAATGGAGGCGTAAAACTCGATGGCATTTTATCTCCATCTGACTGCTTAAGCGATGGCATTATTTTTACTTTAAAGAAAAAAGGATACACTCCATCAAATATTCCTGTAATTACAGGACAGGATGCCACAGCTAAAGCTTTACAGAATGTAAAAGAAGGTTATCAGGCGATGACCATCTATAAATCAAGAGATGATCTTCATGATGCTGTTATAGATATGGTTAGATCTATTAGTTCAGGTAAAAAAGCTAACATAAATGACACTACAACCTATAACAACGGATTAAAGGATATGGATTCATTTCCATGTACTCCTGAACTAATTGATAGATCTAATTTAGCAAAGTTACTTTAAAAGCTAATTTTGGCTCTTACACTCTATCTTAAATAACGCCTCACTTGAGGCGTTGCTTTTTATGTAGGAAGCTATTAACCAAAACGACCAGTACCTGTTCTTTTGAGAATAACTACTGTTAAGAGGAGCATAACAAAACAGCCTACAAAGCTTAGGATATAGCGCCATAAAGGAAGCTCTTCAGCTGATTTAGAATAGCTGTTTACGAAATCGCCTAAATGACAGCCTCGAGATGAGCAAGTTACTTTTCTCCCCATCTCGCCTTGAATATACCAAATATGCTTTGGATATTTTGAGCTTACACCATAAGGACTTAAAACTTCATTAGCTTTTCGATTAAAGTTGTTCATCAATCTTAATAGCGCCTTAGGATCAGATTGATAACTCTTAATGTCGTTATATGACAGGCCTGGCTCTAAATTTACAATTGAGTCATGTGTACTAAATCCGTTTTCAGCAACAACTCTATCTAAAATATTTCCTTCTTTATCGATATCAACGCAAATTACACCTTTGCTTGAAATTACAGCATCCTTTTTAATTATAAAGGTATCGGCAATTCCATTTGAAAGATCAAGCTGACCACCTCGACTGATTTCAAGTTCTTCAACAGTGTTTAAGCCTTTTTGGGCACCTTTAAAGTTGACAACTGAATCAGCTACATACAGACGTTTTACATCTAATGTACCTTTTACTGTTGTGTGTCCACCAAAGGCTGACAGAATAAGTGACTTACCAGTAATATCTCCATCAATGACAACTGATGACTTCTTGTCAGGAACATAGCGGAGCAACTTGTTTTCCATAGAAGAGCCCGCGCTCTTTACACCAAAATTTACATTGGTATACAAAGATGAGAGTTTCTTTTTAACTTCATAGGAATTGATTGGCTTAAAAGGCGCATCAAACTGTAAGACACCAGGAAGTAAGGCATGGTTTTTATGGTTGGCATAAAAAGCCATACCATTATCACCAAGATAAGCGAACCAATTTGAAATAATATCGCCACTAACTTTAGCTCTGTTCATGAAATTGATTTGTTTTACATGAGCAGATTCATCAATATAGATTGAGCTCTTTTTGCCTGATACAGAACCTTTAATGTTAAGTTCTGAAACTATAGGTCCTCTAATTTCCTCAGGTGCAGCTACGCTTTGAGCGTTCTCTCTTTTTAAAATTCCCCTCTGAGCATCATAAGTTCTTACTCTTCGGTATGAACCTTGGTATTCACGCATATCGGATAGAACATTTGAGCCAAAGTCAAATCTGATGCCTACGCCATCTTCAGAGTTTGCAGATACTGAACCTTCAATGTTGAGAACATTGTCTCTTCCATAAGTTACAGCAATACCACTCGAACCTATACCATTCTCATAGATAGCGGTGCTCTTATCAACGGTAATGTTGTTATAAGAACCATCAATTCTGATACCAATTGAAGCATAGCCTACGCTTGCTATGGTGCCTTTCTGTACAACATCGTTATAGTTACCAAAGACATGACTTGCAATTGAAACTGGTATTCTTGAAGGTTGATCGGTCTTATAGTCATGGATAGCATCTGACCAGGCATAAAAGCCCTGATTAAAGATGATGTGATTTCGATGTAATTTAGTACCACTCTTGTACAGTGAATTTGAATAAAATTCCCTGTCATTAATGTTGTAACCCAAATCCTTTAACATCATCAATTCAGCCTGAGTATAAAAGCCATAATTGATAAAAGACGAATCAGATAGGATGGTGTTTCTTAAATTCAGGTAAGGACGGTTATTAAACCCAAAGTGCACAGCTAAATTAAGAGCTTTGTTAAAAGGGATCTTGTCATGAGTAACTGTAGCCTGACCTAATAGAAGTTGGGTATTGCGTCCTCCAAAATAGAGTCCGCACTTATCAATAGATGAATAAAAGCAGTTTTTACCAAAATCAGAAAACTTGTTTTTAGGCTGGATGTACTTACCTAGTTTTTCTGAATATAAGTTACTATCGAATGAGGTTAAAGTTTTATAAAATCCTTTAGTATCATGTGAAGAGCGAAAACCTAATAAAGCAGGAAAAGAGCTTAATAGTTTAAAGGAGTATGACTCATTTATACCATTGTCAGGAAGCTGCTTTAATTGTAGCTTTGATCTATATAGCTCAAGATCTTTTGAATAATTGATTTCAATTAAACCAAAAGAGCGCTCATTTTCTCTTACACACTTACCTTTTAAATCAGCTTCTAATATACCTAAACCAGAGCAAACTGAATCAAAAGAGTAAAAATCGTCATAGCCACGAGTAACTCTATTTTTATCTGTATCTACAACTAAAGGTATCTTATAGAATTTGCCTTTTTTTATGTAATCTTTGAAAAGATAGGTCAAAACACTAGAAGTGTTAGCATCCACATAATCTGACAAAGTGTCATTTAAGACAGTAAGAGTCTTAGGTGGCTTTATTTTTCCTTGAGTTTTGCTTTCAAAAAGAACATCAACTTTCTTTTCTGATGATTCAATGAAAGGAGTAAATAGAGAATCTTTAAGCCAGAACATCTCTTCAGGTTCTGGCTTAGCAGTAAACAAGTCATACAGCGTTGATTTTGGTTTACCAAATCGAGGATCCACATATCCTGGAAGCTCGATTTGCGCAAAACTAGTTTGTGACAGCACTAAGGTCTGTATTAAAACGGCTAACGCTGTTACTTTGATTCTCATTAATAACTACAGTTAAAACTCTGGTGGATTTAGGAGCACTGGTCGACCTGAACGCTCATCAAGTGCCTTTTTAAGAATATCCTGATTGATTCTTGGATCTTTGAAGAATTGTAACTGAGCTTGTGTGAATGAGAATGGGACGGTTGTATCAAAATTCTCAAATTCTGATTCACTTCTTGATAGAGGCTGATGAACCTCAATATAGAGATCTCCATTTGGCTCTTCAGCAAATTTAATTGGTTGATTAATGAACTCTACACGAGTACCAACTGGAACCTTATGGAATAAGGTCTCGTTATCCTCATTACGCAGACGGACACAGCCATGACTTACACGTAAACCGATACCAAAGTCAGCATTAGTACCGTGAATTGCATAAAGCTTTCCCACGTACATAGCATATAGTCCCATAGGATTATCAGGACCTGCTGGAACTACAGCTGGTAAATACTCACCTTCTGCAGCATATTCTGCTCTCATCTTAGCTGTTGGAGTCCAAGTAGGACCAGCCTTTTTACGCTCTACTTTGGTAACCCAAGCCATAGGTGTACCTTTACCTAACTGACCGATACCAATTGGATAAACTTCTACATTACCACCATTAAAATAATACAGTCTCATTTCAGCAGAATTGACGATAATGCCCTCATGAACTGTTGGGGGTAAGATAAGTTTTGTAGGAATAATTAGTTTTGAACCTTTAGCAGGAACGATAGGATCAACCTCTGGGTTTGCCTCAATCATATTAGACAAACCTAAATGATACTCTGCTGCAACATACTCTAAAGTAGTAGTTCCAGTATCGTTAATTGAATAAACCTGCTCTTCACCTAAAACCTGGTGACCATTTAAAGGATAAATATTAGTTGTGGCTTGAGCTACCTGAAAAGAAGCTGCTAAAGATACTGCCAATGCTAATTTTTTTAACATGATAAATCTGTCTCTGCTTTTTACTTTTTGTACAGTTTTCAAAACTGTGCTAATTGTACTATTTTTATAAACAAAATGCGCAAGAGCGCACAATTTTGTCTTTATGGAACAAAATGAATTATTTCAAAATTACCAAAAGCTGATGTTATTGCTCACCTCTTTCCATATATTTTTGCGTGATTTTGGTCAAATTTGCCTATAAATGTGGCAAAATATGTGATTATTTTTAATTAGATTTTTTTATTGATTCTTTTAAATAAAGAACCGCATAAAGTTTTAAAGTAATTTTCGGAGCAATGTCGATGTCTGCCAATAAAGTTGCATACAATCCACAAGAAATTGAGCCAGAAGTACAAAAATACTGGGCCGATCATCAAACCTTCCATGCAACAGAAGATAAGAATAAAGAAAAGTATTACTGCTTAGTTATGTTCCCATACCCATCAGGACGCTTACACATGGGGCACGTACGTAACTACACCATTGGTGACGTAATTGCACGTTTTAACCGTTTATTAGGTAAGAATGTTTTAGCACCTATCGGTTGGGATGCTTTCGGTATGCCAGCTGAAAATGCTGCTATTAAGAACAATAAGCAGCCTGGCGACTGGACCTATTCAAACATTGACTACATGAAAAAGCAGTTAAAGTCATTAGGTCTTTCTTACGATTGGGCAAGGGAAGTTGCTACCTGCCGTCCTGAGTACTATAAGTGGGAGCAGAAGTTCTTCGGTGAGTTATACAAGAAAGGCTTAGTTTACAAGAAGCTTTCAACTGTTAACTGGTGTCCTGTTGATCACACTGTTCTTGCAAACGAGCAGGTTGAAGATGGTTGTTGCTGGAGATGCGGTTCTAAAGTTGAGCAACGTGAAATTCCTCAGTGGTATTTAAAGATCACAGCTTATGCTGATGAATTATTAAAAGACTTAGACCAGTTAGACGGTTGGCCTGAGCGTGTTCGTACCATGCAGCGCAACTGGATCGGTCGCTCTGAAGGTTTAAATATCACCTTTAAGGTTGCTGACAGTGATGAAACCTTTACTGTTTATACCACTCGTCCTGATACCTTCATGGGTATTACCTATATTTCAATTTCAGCAAATCACCCATTAGTAAAGAAATGCTGTGAGACCAATCCTGAGTTAGACGCATTCTGTAAAGAGTGCCGTACTCAGAAGTTTGCTGAAGCCGATATTGCAACCATGGAAAAGAAAGGTATGGCTACAGGTCTGTATGCTATCCACCCATTAAATGGTCGCAAGGTTCCAATTTATGTAGCTAACTTCGTAATTATGGATTACGGTACCGGCGCTGTGATGTCAGTTCCTGGTCATGATGATCGTGACTATGAGTTTGCTAAGAAATACGGCATTGACATCATTCCTGTAATTAAGGCTTCAAAAGATTCAGATGATCCTGATTTATCAGAGCACGCTTTCACTGAGCATGGCATTGCCTGCCATTCAGGTGAATTTGACGGCATGAACTTTGAAGAAGCATTCAAAGCAATTGCAGACAAGCTAGAGTCAATGGGCTGTGCTCAGAGAAAGGTAAACTACAGATTACGTGACTGGGGTATTTCTCGTCAGCGTTACTGGGGTGCACCTATTCCAATGTTAACCATCGATGAGACTGGTGAAATTGTTCCTGAGTTAGATGAGAATCTGCCAGTTGAATTACCAAGCAACGTAAAGATCGATGGCGTTATCTCTCCATTAAAGACAGACGAGAGCTGGTACAAGACCACTTATAAGGGCAAGGCTGCTACTCGTGAAACTGATACCTTTGATACCTTTATGGAATCATCATGGTATTACGCGCGTTACTGCTCACCACGTGACGAAAAAGAGATGTTCGATAAGGATGCAGCTAACTACTGGTTACCAGTTGATCAGTACATCGGTGGTATTGAGCACGCTGTATTACACTTACTGTACTCACGTTTCTTCTTCAAGTTATTACGTGATGCTGGCATGGTTAAGTATGATGAGCCATTCAAGCGCTTATTATGCCAGGGCATGGTTCTAGCTGATGCTTACTACTATCTTGATGAGAACGGCACTAAGAATTGGGTAAATCCATTAGATGCAATTCCTACCCGTGACGAGAAGGGCAATATCATTTCTGCTGTTGATAAGGACGGTCATAAACTTCACCACGAAGGTATGATAAAGATGTCTAAGTCAAAGGCTAACGGTATCGATCCTGAAGACATGGTAAGAATGTACGGTGCTGATACTGTAAGACTGTTCATGATGTTCGCATCACCTGCTGAATTAACCCTTGAGTGGAGACAGTCAGGTGTTGAAGGCTCACAGAGATTCTTACGTAAGTTATGGTCACAGGTTCAAGATTTAACCTTAGCAGGTCCATGTGTAAAACTAGACAAGTCTAAGTTAACTCCAGAGCTGCGTAAGGTACGTCATGATCTGCACTTAACTATTGAGAAGGTAACCGACGATATCGGTCGTCGTCAGACCTTCAATACTGCAATTGCAGCTATCATGGAGCTTCTAAATGTAGCTTCTAAGTGCACTGGCACTGATGAAGTTTCAATGGCTGTTCGTTATGAGGTTTACAACAACGTAGTGTTAATGCTCTACCCTATCGTTCCTCATATCTGCTTCAAGTTATGGTCTATCTTAGGTAACACAACTGAGATCGATAAAGAGACCTGGCCTAATGTTGATAAGGATGCTTTAAAGGAAGACGAAATTACTGTTGTAGTTCAGGTAAACGGCAAGGTTCGTGCAAGAATGAACATTGATCCAAATCTTGATGAAAATACAGTAACTGAAAAGGCTTTAGCAACTGAAGAAGTTAAGAAGTTCACAGATGGTAAGCAGATTAAGAAGACCATCTATGTTAAGGGCAGATTAGTTAACATCGTTGCTATCTAAAGTTCATAGAGACTTTTAGAAAAGCAATACAACTAGGATTTGCAGTAAATAGGTAAAGGCGGTAATAATGAAATTCAAGCTTGTTTGTATAGGCGCACTGATGCTTGGACTGTGTTCTTGCGGATTCCATGTTCCTAATCAGAACAGGCTTGGTTCTAATATTTCAGAAATTGCAGTCTCTGGTTCATATCACAACAAGTTCTATAAGCTGGTTGTGCATAAGCTTGAAATGAGAGGTATTAAGGTAGATTACCAAGGTACTTCTAATAGATCCCCAGATGAAAGAAAGGATATTCCTACTCTTTCAATTACTGCTCCTAGTGTAAGTATGCCTCTTGCTTCCATTAACTCTAGAGGTGCTGCACTTGAGTACAATGTTATTGTAAGAACTCAAGCAAGACTTACTATTCCTAACAGTTCAAGACCAATCATCATGAGAAACGGTCTTACCAGAACTACTCTAAATAAGGCTGATAATGCTCTAGCTTCAACTAATGAGCAAGAGCTTGTAATTGATGAGTGTTATGAAGTGTTAGCAGATCAGATGATTGCAAGAATTAACTATCTTGGAAAACAATCTGATCCTGATGAACCTTTTGTAGCTCCTGCTGAATTACTTTTAGCAAAAGATGAAGATAACAATGACATATATATTGATAACTCAAGAAATATGACATTGTTAGAAGCTCTAAGTGCTAAACAGGATGCTGAAGTTGCTCAAGGAAAAGCTGTAAGTTTAAGTGATCTGAACAATGGTATGAAAGTACTTAATAAGAACAAAGAGTACTCTCTGCCTAAGGTAGAACCTAAGATCCCTCATGAGGCTCCAGAGTCATTATCTGAAGAAGGTTTCTTGAAGACTGAAGATAACGAAAATAAATAATCTGTTTTAATAAGTTAATAGAAAGCTCAAATTGAAAAATTTGGGCTTTTTTATTTGATTAAGTAAGACAAGGATAGAGAATAAGTATACCCATTCAGTAAACTTATATTATTACTAATAAAATTACTGTATACTAAACAGGTTACTTAGGTAACACCGGCGGTTCTAGACTCCTAGACCACTGGAATGGCCTAGGAGCTAGAACCATGTTTTTATCTAAAACAAAGGATTTCTTATGAAATACTTTTTTATAGTTGTGGTTCTAGTTTTACTGTTATGGTGCCAGCCAGTTTGGTAAGATAGAACCGCTAAAGAGCAGAGGTTTCCTGCCTCTGCTTCCATTATAGGATATATCTGGTCTTTTTCAAGTTTTTGATTGTAATCATCAAACAAATCAAAATATTAGCCACAGTTTAAGTTTTCAATAATTGGAATTATCTGTTGATATCTATAGATGTAATTACTTGTGTTTTTTATCGCTAATTATTAGAATTTCACTAATTATCATACTTTAAAAACTCTCAATTTGAGCTTTTCAAAGTTAAACATCACACTTAGTTTGCAGTAATATCTTATGTCTTTAGCTCCTGTATATGTCTTTTCTAGCGATGATCCTTTTTTAAAAAATGAAAGAAGTAAAGCTGTCATTTCTCAAGCCAGACAGGAACTACCTCAAGCAGAATTCATGCTCTTTACCTCATCAGATTTAACCTCAGGATCTGTAGCTAATTTGGCACGTCTTGAGAACGAACTTATTGATCCTGGTTTATTTGGTGGCGACAGAATTATTAAGATCTACTTAAATGATTTAAATTCAATCGCAGTACAAGTACTGCAATTATTGGCAATGCGCTCAAGACCTGGTGTAGTTACTGTAGTAGAAATAGGTAGAATAAACTCTGCTCTTGCCAAAACAGCTGCAGGAAATTCACTAAAAGATGATTTTGGGAAAAACAAAAGTATTGATGGCAAAGCAAAGATCGCCATTGCGAATCTAAAATTTATTGGCGCTCAAATTGAGGTTATGTATCCACCTGAGGGTGATAAGTTCTCAATGTGGATAAGAAATCATGCCAGAAATAAATTCTCTCTTACAGTTCAAGATGATGCTTTAGAATTTTTAAGCTTGAGCTGCGAAGGTAATCTTGTGGCTGTAGATCAGTTCTTTGAACTTGTAAAAATAACAACATCATCAAATGTAGTGACACTGCAACTAGCATCTGACTACATTTCTGGAAATAGCCGTTATACCGGATTTGAATTTGCAGAAGCTGCTGTTCTTGGAGGAAAGAACAGTATAAGAGCACTAAATATCTTATCATCTCTTACACAGACAAGTTCACTCTCTCAAGTACTACCTTTAGTTATTGGTAATTTTGATAGATTACTTTATGCCATTGGCCTTTTAAGAGGACACAGTGAGCTTTTAACAGGTAGAGTTAACTACAAAGATAAGATGATGTTTTTCAAACCATTAAGAATTAGTGCACTATCTACAATGGATGCCGCTACCTTTGCTGCTAAAAACATGCCTCAAGATTTCTACGACTATTTAGTAAAGGAACTAGCTTTAGCTTCTAAAGCCTATCAGGCTTTTAATAATGATGAAGCTCTGATGCATTTACAGAACATGGCTGTATCAACCTGTAATAGTAATGTAAGAGCATTAAAGGCATTGTAATGAGGATAGGAATTTTAGGCGGATCATTTAATCCAGTACATAAAGATCATTACCTTTTAGCATCTTATATCAAAGATGTTTTGTCATTAGACAAGTTTTTGATAATTCCAAATGCCACGCCTCCACATAAAAATACCTGTCATATCTCCTTTGATGACAGAGTAAAGATGCTGTCTTTAGCTTCTTTTGATAAGGATGTCTTTGAAATTAGTGATGTTGAAAAAGATCCTAATCTTCCGCACTACAGTTATGACACATTAGAAAAATTACAAAAGCTCTATCCACATGATGCCTTATTTTTTTGTATGGGCATGGACTCTCTAGCTTACCTTGATAAATGGCATAAGGGACTTGAACTTATTAAGTTCTCAAATCTTGTGGTGACAGGTCGTGATGGCTACTCATTTGATGACATCAATCAGGATGTTATCCTCTTTATAAAAGACTACGGTCTTTCAGGGGATAAAAATCTTGAACTTGATGATAAAGAGCTTATTAGTTTACAGAACAAAGATTTTGTAAATAAACACTATTGCATCATGCTTAAAAGGTGTTTTCATAACGTAAGTTCGAGTAAAATACGTAAAGAATTTCAGGATTTTTATCAAAAATATCCAAAATTTGCTAAAAAGTCAGAATTTTTTGAGCATATTGATGAATATCCTTGCTGTAAACAATATTTAGACCAAGCTGTAATTGAATACATTCTTGAAAATCGTATTTATAAACAGCTGTAAGTAATACTACTTAATGTAGAAAGAACAATTAGGAACCATTTTGGAAAAAGAACTTTTAATCAAGAAGTGTGTAAAAACACTTGAAGACTCTAAAGCACACGATTTAGTTAATATCGATTTAAATAACAACTCTTCAATTGCAGATAACATGCTAATCTGCACCGGCACCTCAAATCGCCATGTAAGCGCGATTGCCCAAAGACTTGTAGATACCCTGTATAAAGATGGCTTAAAGCAGATTAGAGTATCTGGAGAAACCTTAGGCGAATGGGTAATTGTAGATACAGGAACTCTGATGGTTCACATCATGCAACAGGAAGTTCGTGAGCGCTACGAACTAGACGATCTTTACCGTTGTATCGCAAGTGGTGTTGCTGAATAAAAACTAATTAAACGAGATTGGATAGCTCATGAAGATTATCTTACTTGCTGTTGGAACTAAGATGCCTTACTGGGTTCAGGAAGGTTTTAACGATTATCAAAAGCGTTTTCCTTCAGAGATGAAACTTGTCTTAGAAGAGATCCCTCCTGTAAAGAGAAATGGCAAGGGCTCTGAGGAAAAAGCAAAAGAGTTGGAAGCAAAACTTATCTTAGAGGCTCTACCTAAAAAAGCCTATATCATTGCCTTAGATGAAAGAGGCAAGCAGTACACCTCTCTTGAAATGGGAGAGAAAGTTGGTTCATGGCAGTCTTTAGGTATGGACGTAGTACTGATTGTAGGTGGTCCTAACGGTCTTACTGATGAAATAAGGCAAAAAGCTAACGAGATGTGGTCATTATCAAAATTAACCCTGCCACATCCTCTTGTAAGAGTATTTTTAGCAGAAACTATCTATCGAGGATACAGCATTTACGCAAATCTACCTTACCATAGAGCCTAAAGGGACTTAAAGCAAAACTGATTTTACGGTCAAGAAAGCTTTATTCTGATAAGGCGTTTTAATATTTTAGAAAACTGAACTTTTTTCGTAAAAGAAGACAATTTTCAAAGATATTTTATAAGTAAAACGTTAAAATATCTTCTTTAAAACAAGACCGTAAACAAAGATAAAGTTATTAAGCCAAATCATTACCTAAACAGAGTTAAAAGTTGTTTTTCAGAAGCAGTAAAAAGCGCAAAGAGCGTGCTCTTTTTAGCTCGAAAAATGAAAAGAAAAGTTCTTCAAACAAGTCTGATAACAAGACTCGCAATGAGGAATTAGAAACAAGCGTTTTTCGTTCAAGAGTTTTTATTTGTGTTGGTATCTCCATACTCATGGTGATAGTGCTTTTCTGCAACCTCTACTACCTGCAGATTATTTCTTATAAAGACTATCAGACAAGATCAAATGAAAACAGAATCAAAGTGATGCCTGTAGTACCACCTCGTGGCATTATTTATGACAGAAATCATGTGGTACTAGCAGAAAACTCTCCTGTTTATCATTTGGTAATTTTTCCTAATAAACAGATAAACACAGAACAGACCATCCGTGAACTGAATAAATTACTGTCTTTATCCTTATCTGAAAAAGACGTTAAGAGACTGCTGGCTGAATCTAAGACCAGAAAACGTTTTTCTGGTGTGGAGTTATCTAACTTTTTATCAGAAGAGCAGATTGCTACCTTTGCTGTAAACTCTTATCGCTATCCAAATGCCCAGGTTGTAGCAAACTTAAAGCGATACTATCCATTTGCAGATATCACTACCCATACCACCGGCTATGTTTCAAGAATCAACCAAAACGATGTTAAGAAACTTGAAGCTGAAGGCAAGATTGACAACTACGAGGGTTCTACAGAAATCGGTAAACTTGGTATTGAAAAATACTATGAGGATTACTTGCACGGCGTAACGGGCTCTTCAAAGGTAGAAGTTAACAGTCATGGTCAGGTCGTAAGAACCTTAAACTTTGATCCTCCAGAGCCTGGTAAAGATATCACCTTAACTTTGGATATCAGATTGCAGTACTATGCTCAGGAAATATTTGGCAAGATGAAAGGCGCTGTTGTGGCAATCGAACCATCTACAGGTGAGATTTTAGCTATGTACTCAAATCCTAGCTATGATCCAAACCCATTTGTAAGAGGTATCCGTGGTGGTGAGTACCAGCGCTTATTAAATAACCCAGGTCACCCTCTTATCAATCGAGCAACTCAAGGTGGTTATGCTCCAGCTTCCACTGTAAAACCATTGATGTGTTTAATGGGATTGAATGAGGGCTTAATTACACCTAGTGGCTCTTTCTTTGGTCCTCCATACTTTAAATTACCAGGTTCTACTCACCAGTTCCGTGACTGGAGACCTTGGGGTCATGGCTGGATGGATCTGTACCGTGCTATTGAAATTTCTGCTGATACTTATTTCTATGATTTAGCTTATAGAGCAGGTATTAACAGAATTCATGACTACTTAGACCGCTACGGTTTTGGTAGAAAAACTGGTATTGATTTATCAGAAGAATCTCTAGGTATTAACCCAAGCCGTGACTGGAAGAGAAACCGTTTCCGTCAGCCTTGGCATTTAGGTGATACTGTACCTATTGGTATTGGACAGGGCTACTGGACCTCTACTTTAATGCAGTTAGCTAAAGCGCATTCAACCTTAGCTAACTATGGTGTAACTAGAACACCTCACCTTTTAAAGGAAGTAAGCGATCCTATCACTGGGAAAGTAAGCATGTACCAGCAGCAAGAGCCATTAGATAGTTTAAAAATAAAAGATCCTAAATATTTTGAAGCCTGTCGTACTGGTATGTACCTTGTGGTAAATGGACCTGAAGGTACTGGAAGACGAGCTTTTTTTGGAGCTAAATATAAAGCTGCAGGTAAATCAGGTACAGCTCAGGTGGTATCAATTAAGCAGGGCGAAAAATACAACGCAAGCAGACTAAAAGTAGAACACCGTGATAACGCTCTGTTCGTAGCCTATGCTCCATTTAAACATCCAAGAATTTTAGTTGCAGTAATTCTTGAGAACGAAGGTGGTGGTTCTACTAAGGCAGCCCCTGTAGCAAGAGCAATCATCGATAAATATTTACTAGACTTATACCCTAACGGCTATATGGGAGATCCAAATCCTCAGGTAGTAAAGTTCGGTATGGGTGGAAGCGTGGTACTTCAGTAGTATGACAGCAAAAGATAAAACAACATTAAGTCAGGTCAATGCCAACAAAGTTCAGGGAACCTTTTTCTCTAAACACCATATTGACCTGCCTCTATTGTTCGGACTGTTTCTGGCTCTATGCTTTTCTTTATTCGTTCTGTACTCAGCTTCAGGACAGGAAATTGATATGTTAACAAGACAGGTCACAAGAACCGGTGCTGCCTTCCTGTTAATGATTGCCGTAGCGCAGATCCCTCCACGCTATTATGCAAAGCTCTCAATTTATCTTTATATCATCGGTCTTATCTTACTGGTTTTAGTAGAACTCTTTGGTGATATTTCAAAGGGAGCTCAGCGTTGGCTTAATTTAGGCGTTGTAAGAATTCAGCCATCAGAGATTTTTAAAGTTGTAATGCCACTTATGGTAGCAACCTTTTTATCTAAAGGCAGTCTTCCTCCAAAGATTTTAAACACCATTATTGCCTTTGTAATTGTAGGTATCCCTACAGTTTTGATTTTAATGCAGCCTGACTTGGGTACAGCATCTTTAGTTGCTGTTGCAGGCTGTATTGCAATTTTTATTGCAGGTCTGTCCTGGTGGTGGATCATTATAGGTGCAGGCGCTGCCGCTGCTGCCTTACCCGTGATGTGGAACTTTGTGCTGCATGACTACCAAAAGCAGCGTGTCTTTACTCTTTTAGATCCATCTTCAGATCCTCTAGGTGCTGGTTATCACATCATTCAGTCTAAGATTGCCATAGGCTCTGGTGGTTTTTATGGTAAAGGCTGGTTACAGGGCTCACAGTCTCAGTTAGACTTTTTACCTGAGCCCCATACTGACTTTATTTTTGCGGTTTTATCTGAAGAAACAGGTCTTGTTGGCTTTTTAATTCTAATGTCACTGTACTGCTTTATCATTGGCAGATGTGTGCTGATTACCTTGCAGACAAGAGATAACTTTGAAAGAATTTTGTGTGGTAGCTTTACATTTACCTTCATGTTCTACATCTTTGTGAACATTGGAATGGTATCAGGTATTCTGCCTGTAGTAGGTGTACCTCTACCTCTAATTAGTTATGGTGGTACAGCTATGATCACGCTGACCATTTGCTTTGGCATGATCATGTCTATTCATACTCACAAAAAGACTAATTTCTTTAGAGAGAATTAACAAAGAAAACAAGGAGACTGCTTATAGCAGCTTTTACATGAAAGATTTTCTAAAAAGAACGATTAAACCTTTATTAGCAACCTTGGCTCTATCTTATGCTGCTAACACTAATGCTGCAGATTTAAATGAGCTTGCCACCTTTGCTAAAGTGCCTGTTGAATCTTTACAGGATGCTTTAAATCAAGCTGTATACCAGCAAAAGATCATTGATGCAATTACAAGACCAGGAGAAGCAAAACCTTGGTGGCAGTATCGTAAGATCTTTATTACTGTCTCCAGAATTCAAGCTGGTGTTAATTTCTATTTTGAAAATGAAAAAACTCTTTTAAGAGCACAAAACACCTATGGAGTACCTGCTGAAATTATCTGCGCTATCATTGGCGTTGAGACGCTGTTTGGTAAAAACATGGGGTCATGGAAAGTCTTAGATGCCTTATACACTCTAGGCTTTAACTATCCTAAGCGTGAAGCTTTCTTCTCTAAAGAATTTGCCCGTTTTGTTTATTTAGCTAATCGCGAGAACTGGTCTTATGACAGCGTTAAAGGCTCATACGCTGGAGCCATGGGCATGGGTCAGTTTATGCCATCAGCTTATATTGACTATGCTGTAGACTTTGACGGTGATGGTCACATCAATCTCTTTACAAATAAAGAGGACTCTATAGGCTCTGTTGCAAACTACTTTAAAGGTCACGGTTGGCAATCAGGTCGCGGTATTTGTTATGGCGTACATCCACATAATGCAAACGTTGATGCTTTAATGAAAAAGCAGTGGAATTTAACTGTTGAAGAGCTTTATGGCTCAGGAGCTACCACCAAAGTTAACTTGTCACCAAATCAGAAAGTAAGACTCTTTAGTTATGATCTTGAAAATGGTAGCAAAGGCTACGTTGTGGGTCTTAACAACTTCAACACTATCATGCGTTATAACACCTCTCCTTTGTATGCTAGAGCTGTTTTTGAATTGTCTGAATTTATTGCAATGAACGTAGATAAGATAAAAAGACAACGTGGTATTGAAGTACCTCATAGGAGCAGAATACCTTGATTAACCAAAATTTATCTTTATTAAGTGTTCTTTGTTTATCTTTAGTCTTTATCTTGCAGGGCTGTTCCTCTTCAGGTCATGGCTCAGCAGGTGGTGGCTATACCTATGGTACCGGTCCTAACAAAACAAAACCTATGCCTGAAAAAGAAAAAGTGAATATTCAGGGTATTGGTGGAGCTAAGCCAATTTATGAAGCTCAAAGAACAGGTGGATGTAACAAAGACTACTCGGTTTTAGGCAAGAACTATATGATTTGGAATGGAGCTACCTCCTATATAGAAGAAGGTACCGCTTCATGGTATGGTCCTGGCTTTAATGGTAAAAAGACCTCTAATGGAGAGGTTTATAACCAGAAAGGATTTACAGCAGCTCATAAAAATCTGCCACTGCCTTCATATCTTAAAGTTACAAATTTAAGAAATGGTAAAAAGGTTATTGTAAGAGTAAATGACCGTGGTCCTTTTGTGGGAACTAGAATTCTGGACTTATCTGAAGGTTCAGCTCGTGCTATCGATATGATAGGCACAGGAACTTCAAAAGTAAGAATTGAGCTTATTAAAGTAAATCCATCTGGCAGTTATGCTAATGCTGTAGGTACACCTTCTGGCTACAACATCAGCCCATCATCAAATGGTTCTTGGGGATCAAGTTCTAGCTCATGGGGTACAGGTAATTCCGTAAGCAGAAGTATTAAGACCTATACAGCTAATAAGACTAAAAGAGTTTATACAAGACTAAACAACTATGTATCAAACAACGTCTTTAATAATTCAGCTGTAGCAAGCTCTGGTTATACCTCAACTAGCGCCTTATCCAAAGGCAACAGCTACATTCAGTTAGTAGCATGTAATTCAGATAAGATGGCAGAAGAAATTAAAGCTAATGTATCAGGCAAGATCTCATATCCAGTAATTATTGCTAAGGAAGGGAATATCAACCGTGTACTTGTAGGGCCTCTATCAGAATCTACAGCTCGCAGTGCATTGAACACTTTAAAAAGAAAAGGTTATAGTGATTGTTTCATAAAAAAGTTTTAAAATTAACTAATTAAAAAATTTAACACTTTGAATGTTACTGTTTAAGTAATAAAACAGATTTTGAAACTGATTAAATAAATTATTATCAGGAAGACAAGATGTCAGTTAAACATACTCTAAAGATTTCACTTGTTGCGCTAGCATTAAGCTCAGTTTGCTCTTTATCTACTGCTTTTGCAGATGATGCAATTCCAGATCCATTTGCTGCTGTTAAAGCACAAAATGGTACAGCTCCAGCTACCACCCAAGCTCAGGGTGTAGCACCTGCTCCTATCGTAGTTCCAGAGCCTCCTCAGTTTGAAGCTCAATCATGGGTTTTAATGGACTACTATTCAGGTCGTGTAATCTGCGAGCAGAATGCTCATGAAAAGATTTGGCCTGCATCACTTACCAAGATGATGACTGCTTATGTTATCGGTATGGAGTTAAAAGCAGGTCGTCTTCATATGGATGACGATGTAACCATCACCGAAGATGCTTGGGCAAAGAAATACACAGATTCGTCAAAGATGTTCATCGAAGTAGGTCGTACCATTAAGGTTGGCGATTTAGTACGTGGTATTATCATTCAGTCAGGTAATGATGCCTGCGTAGCTATGGCAATTCATTTAGCGGGTACTCAAGAAGGTTTCGTATCTGTAATGAACAACTATGCAGCACAATTAGGTTTAAAAGATACACACTTCTCAAACGTACATGGTCTGTTTGATGAGATGAACTATTCATCAGCATATGATATGGCTTTATTAGGTAGAGCCATCATTCGTGATCTGCCTGATGAGTACCCTATCTATTCACAAAAAGAGTTTACCTTTAATGGCATTAAACAGTACAACCGTAACCGCCTTTTGTGGGATAACTCAATGAAAGTTGACGGCATTAAGACCGGCCACTTATCACAGGTAGGTTATAACTTAGTAACCTCAGCTGTAAATGACAATATGCGTTTGGTTGCAGCTGTAATTGGTGCTAAATCTGAAAAGTTACGAGCTAACTACAATAAAGCATTATTAACCTACGGCTTTAGATATTTCCAGCTTTACACTCCTGTACAGGCTAACAAGCCTCTTTTAAAGAGAGATGTAAGAATGGGTAAACAGAGCCAGGTTGATTTAGTCATTGCAAAAGACTTAAATCTTTTGATCCCTCGTGGCAGACAGAATGACCTGAAGTTAAGCTATAGATTAAAACGTAGCACCTTCGTTGCTCCTTTAAAGAAAGGTGATGAATTAGGTGTTATAGATGTAAAGCTTGATGATAAGGTAATTAACTCTGTCGCATTAGTATCAGCACAAGACATTGAAGAAGGCGGTTTCTTTGGCAGAATGTGGGATAAGATTTGCTTATTCTTTAGCTCTAATGATGAAGAAGTATCAGAGCAAAAGTAATAAGATATTTTCAATCAACATTCAATATTGAAGGATTAAAGATGGCTGACGATTACAAAAAACTCGAAGAACTCATAAAGTTTCCTTCAGTTGTAGGATTTAGAGTGATAGTTGACTCTACTGTCGTAAATTCAATTGGTGAGATTAAAAAAGTTGTTGATGCAATTGAAAAAGACGGTATGCAGGAAATTACTGATCCTCCACGCAAGAGTTCAAAAGGAAATTATGTGTCTTACACCATTCCTGTAAAGGTAACTACTCCTGATAATCTAAAAGCACTGTATCAGAAGATTGGCGCCTTAGATTGTGTAAAACACGTAATTTAAAAGCCAATTGCTAGGATAAAAAGTGTCATACAAAGATCAAAATGACTTAAAGTTTGGCTCTGACATGTCTCGCTTCTTGAGCGCGACATGTTATTTAGCTGTATTAGCTTTAGTTGTTGGAATTCTCTTCGTGGTTTTAAGCTGCTTTAAGATTTCAAGCTATGCTTTTAAGACCTATGAGAGTATCGACAAAATTCCTTATAACAAAGTAGGTGTGTTATTTGGAACCTCACCTTTAGGCGCCTCTGGTGCTCCTAATGAGTTTTTCACTTACAGGATCATGGCAGCCTCTCAGCTCTTTAAGTCAGGCAAAATCGATTATATCTTAGTCTCAGGTGACAACCGTCATGAGTCTTATAATGAGCCTCGTCTCATGAAAAAGGCTTTGATAAAGGCAGGAGTTCCAGCAGAGAGGATCGTTTTTGACTTTGCAGGTATCAGCACACTCGATTCAGTAATTAGAGCAAGAAAAGTCTTTTTATTAAAATCTGCTACCTTTATCTCTCAAGGTTTCCAAAACGAAAGAGCTCTATTTATCGCTGATAAATATGACTTAAAGGCTGTAGGATTTAATGCAATCAATCCTACAACCAGTTTCATCAATCGTGTGGGCATCAGAGAGTTCTTTGCAAGAATTAAGTGTGTCTTTGATGTTTATATTTTAGATTCACAGCCTAAGTTCTTAGGGAAACCAGAGAGCATTGGCAAGAGTGCCCTACCAAAGGAACTCTCAAGTAAACCTAAAAAGATGACCTCTCCTTTAAAGCAATTAACTGATAGCGCAGAGCAGTTAAGACAGGCAGCTTTAATTGCAAAGTACGAGCCAATTGCCAAGCATTTGACCGATACCGCAAAACAGATTAAGGCTCATCAGGAAAAGCTTGAAGTTGAATATGATTATTCTCAAAATGCTCAGGAAGTAACCAATGAGCAGAATGAAATTCTCTCAGAAGAGCAAAACGAAGCTCTAGAGCAAGCATCCGAGGTCGCTTCAGAAAGCTTGAATGCAGGTAACAGTAACACCACCTACATTGATCCTAATGAAACTCCAAGCGATGAGGCAAATGCTACAGATCCTGAGAAGAAAGTGGTGAAACGAAGCAGAAGAGTTCGCAAGGACATTAAAAAGTTCAACGGCGATCCTTGGGATTACTACTAAGCATATTTAAAGCTTTTAATAAAGGAACACTCAGATTTGAATGTTCCTTTTGTTTTTTATCTGTAAGGAAAAGTCATGGCAAAAATTCTAGTTGTACAGTGCTCATCTAAATTCGGAGACATCAAAGAAAACCTTTTAAAGCTTGAACACACGCTAAAAGACTCCATTGATAAAGATGAAAAGATTGATCTTGTGATGGTGCCTGAATTCTTTGCCACAAGTACTGATTATGTAAATCATGTAGTAGATGAAAATGGTGGTGAGATCTTAGATACAGTAAAGAAGCTTGCTAAACACTACCATACAAACTTCATAGCAGGCTCCATTGTAAGAAAAGTAGGCAACAAACTTTATAACTCATCTTTTGCCTTAAATCGCAATGGAGAAGTTATTGGTATCTATGACAAGATCCATCTTTTTAACTATTTTGGTGGACAAGAAGGCACTAAATCCACACCAGGCAGCAAAATTTGCTGTGTAGATTTTGACTTTGGAAAAACCGGAATTGCTATCTGCTTTGATATCCGTTATCCGCTACAGTTTAGAGACATGATGAAACTTGGTGTAAAAATGATTGTCTTGCCTACAGCTTGGATTTTTCCAAAAGATCAACTTGAAGATCCGGCTTTTAGACAGGATTGTGTAGATATTTGGAGAGCAATGGCTAAAACTCGTGCCTATGACAATGAAGTGTACTTTGTTGTCTGCAATCAAACAGGTGTGATTTCACCTGTTATGGAAGGCTTGGGTAATTCCATGGTAGTCTCTCCTTACGGCAAGATAGAAGAGTCATTAGACACAGAAGAAGACGTTATCAAGGCCTATATTGATTTTAATAAGGTAGATATCGCTAGAGACGAGTTTCCTGTACATGAACTCATTTAGAGAGCTTATAGAGGTGTTTTAGACTGAGCATGACTCAGTCTATCTTTAAAAGTTCACCTGTAGCTACATCATAGTTGGTTACAGCAAGTTCGTTTACAGCACTTCTCTTCGTGATGTTTGAGTTAATTCTTCGACAAACCTCTAAGACTTTGATATTAAACCTACTGTAAATCTCACGGGCTTCTGGCACATCTGAATTTGATAATAAGAAACGAATTCCCCTCTTATGTAAATTCATACAGAAATCTAATAATCTAAACTGCTCAGTTTCTTTGAATTTGTCAGACTGATATGAGGTAAAGTTAGCGGTCTTAGATACAGGGAAATATGGCGGATCAAGATATACAAAAGCATTATCAGGGATCATATCTAATAAAGAAGCATAATCCTGATTGTAAATAGCCACATTCTTATCATTTAAAAACTTATAACAGGCATTTAAAGTAGGAACGTCACAGATAAGTGGTGACTTATAGTTGCCCATTGGGGTATTAAAATAATTCTTTTTGGATACACGATATAAACCGTTATAGCAGGTTTTCATCAAATAGATGAGTCTTGCTGCCCTTTCAACTCTAGGTCTTTTAAAAAAATCTTTTTCGCGATCCCAAGAACGGATCTTTTCATATAAAGATTTGTCATAGATAAGAGTAGAAAGGTACATCTCAAGTTCAAAGACATTCTCTTTGATTTCCTGATAGGTGGCGATGAGCTCAGAATTTGAATCATTGATAATAGCTTTATCAAAGTTTAGTGAAAAGAATAAAGCGCCAGAGCCTACAAAAGGCTCTACATAAGTATCAATATGCGCAGGAATGAGTTGTAAGAGCCGCTCTACACTAGAACCTTTACCACCGACCCACTTTACAAAGGGCTTTAAATTTTCAAAAGAATTATGAGTATGCATCGCTGTTTCCACCTACAACTATTGTAAATGAAAACAAATGATTTTTAAGCAATTTTAAAAGATTATCTGTAGTTTCTAACTAAGATCTCATCTGCACTGCCTGAACCTTCGCGGTTAGGATTTACAAAACGCTTTGCTTTAACAAAAGTGCAGTTATAGTCTTTGTACAATTCTTTAATGAATGGAGTGGCTGAATTTGAGAGCATGAACTTAACACCTTTCTTATCAAGGGTGCCACACAATTCTTTTAATTCACACTGATCATTTTGTGAGAATCCATCTGAAGCATAACTTGTAAAGCTGGTGCTACTGATAGGATCGTATGGAGGATCAAAGTAGACAAAGTCTCCTTTCTCACAGTCTTTGCAGATCTCAAGGTATGAGGCGTGCTTAATCTTAACGTCATTGTCTTTAAGGTAAGAGGACACTGCTAAAAATCTGTCTACCACAGGTACAAATGGTGACTTGTAATGACCATAAGGAGTGTTAAATAGACCTTTACTATTTACTCTATAAAGACCATTAAAACAGGTTCGATTTAAATAGTAGGTACGAGCTGCTTTTTCAATTGAAGTTAAGAGATTGAACTTCTCAGGATCTCTATCGATATTTCTTTTGTCTAAAAAGAATTCTTTGGTGTTCTGATAGGTAAAAAGTAGTTTTAAAAGTGGTTCAACATTGTTTTTGACCGCATTATAAAAATTGATGAGCTCTCCATTGATATCCCCTATAACTGCTTTTTCAGGATGAAGTTCAAATAACATTGCTCCACCACCAATAAATGGCTCAAAGTAAGTGTTGAAAGTTCTAGGCATCTTAGCTGTTAATTCAGGTAAGAGCTGTCTTTTACCACCAACCCACTTTAATAAAGGAAGAAGAGACTCATTCATAAAATATGACCTTTACCTCAGATCAAAAAAACGGAGAACAAGTCTCCGTTTTTCCTAATAGAACAAACTAGTTATTATTTCTCTGGTACGATTGAAACAACAACAGTTGTCTTAACATCTGGGTGAAGCTGAAGTTCGATATCGAAATCACCAACTGAACGTAAAACGCCATCTGGTAAACGAACTTCTGACTTGTGAAGATCAACTCCAGCTTTGATAGCTGCTTCTGCGATATCACGAGTACCAACTGAACCGAACAGTTTGCCTTCATCACCAGCCTGAGCGGTAATAACAAACTTGCCGATTGCAGTTAACTTCTCAGCACGATCCTGAGCAGCCTTTAACTCTGCAGCGATCTTAGCCTCTAACTGAGCGCGCTCAGCTTCGAACTTAGCTAAGTTCTCTTTAGTTGCAAGAACTGCCTTCTTTAAAGGTAACAGGTAGTTACGAGCATAACCGTTACGTACCTTAACCTTGTCACCTAGACCGCCTAAACGGCCAATTTTGTCTAATAGAATAACTTCCATTGTAAGCTCCTAATTAGCGGCTCTGTAGGTCGGTGTAAGGTAAAAGAGCCAGGAAGCGAGCACGCTTAATAGCGGTTGCTAACTGACGCTGATACTTAGCGCTAGTGCCGGTGATGCGGCTTGGAACGATCTTACCAGACTCGGTAACATAGTTCTTTAATAAAGCTACATCTTTGTAATCAATCTCAGTAACACCTTCTGCAGTGAAACGGCAGAACTTACGACGGTGATAGTAATGTGCCATGTTAATACTCCTTATTCAGCTGCAACTTCTGCAGAAGCTTCTTCAGCCTCTACTTCAGCCTTAGGTGCGCGAGCTTCATCATCGCGTGAACGACGCTCATCGCGAGCCTTCATCATAGGTGACTGCTCGGTAACTGGCTCGTTGGTACGGATGATTAAGTTACGGATAATGGCATCATTGAAACGGAAGTTGTTCTCGATTGAATCGATAACTTCCTGATCAGCCTCTACATTCATTAAAACGTAGGTTGCCTTGTGAACCTTCTGAATTGGGTAAGCCAACTGACGACGGCCCCAGTTCTCTAAACGATGGATCTTACCACCTGACTTCTCGATCTCGCCCTTATAGCGCTCGATCATGCCTGGAACCTGATCAGTCTGATCTGGGTGAACCAGGAAAACGATTTCGTAGTTACGCATTAAAATGCCCCTTACGGTAAAAGTCTGATAAAATCAGTCAACTTATCAGACAAGGAGACGGATGTAGGTTTTACCTACACGACTGAGTGCCGACATTATACTATTTTTTCTTAAGACTTCAAGTTCAAATTCACGCCTTTCAAACTTATTTTCTTCATTAACTTCAAAACACAAAAATAGCCTGAAGATTTTGCTCTTTCAGGCCATTTTTAAAGCTTAAATTGGACTTTGTTTACTTAGATTTTGCTAAAAATTGTCTTACTACTTCATACATAGCAATACCAGCTGCTACAGATACATTTAAAGACTCAACACCTTTAGCCATAGGGATTTTTACAATAGCATCGCACTTTTCTCGAGTTAAGTGGCGCATACCACTCTCCTCAGAGCCCATTACTAAAGCAGTCTTCCTCTGGAAATCATAGTCAAAGATGGTGTCGGTAGCTTCACCTGCCATTCCTACAACTTCTACGTTGTGCTCCTGCATCATTTCAATGGTTCTTGCTAAATTGGTTACTGCTACAAAAGGAACCTGTTCAGCTGCACCATCAGCAGTCTTTCTAGCAACGGGAGTTAATGATGCTGACTTATCTTTAGGAACAATCACAGCATCAGCGCCTGCTGCCCATGCTGAACGCATAGCAGCACCTAAATTTCTAGGATCAGTTACGCCGTCTAGAATTAAAAATAGCTGCTTTTCATCTTCAAGCTTTTCTAACAATTCTTCTAAGAAACGCTCATCCTTAGGTGGTGTTGCAATTACTTCAAGTACAATGCCCTGATGAACACCATTATCAGTCTTTTCATCTAGGCTGTGACGCATTGCAACCTGTGCTCTAATACCTACAGCTTGTAATTTCTGCTCAATCTGACGAATTCTTTTATCGTCTTCACGACCTTTTACTACCCAAGCTGCAGTAATCTTTTCAGGAGTAGTTTCAATTGCTGTTAAAGCAGCATTGATGCCATAAATAATTTCTCTTGCGCGACTCTTTTTCTGATTAACAAACATTATTTTTTACCTTTTTTACTCTTTGATTTTTTCTTGCCTTTCTTAGGGAATTTAATCTGTCCCATATTCACAGCGGTTCCATATGGGTTTGAGATATACTCTTTCTCAAGAGAAGCAGAGCTTCCCTTCTTAGCTACTTTTCTTTGTACTTTGTCCTCATCACTTGCAACTCGAGCAGATGAGATGTCGGCAAGATTTTTTAGGATCTTCTCTTTATCAGAATGCGGTGCATTTTGACTGATTTTTTGACGTTTTGCAACTAATGAATCGCGCTCTTTTTTCAGATACATAAGCTCTTTCTTGTTCATAGTATCTGGTCTTAAATCGATCTTGTGCTCTTCTTCGTTGACACCTGCTACCACAACTCTAACCTTCTTACCTACAGCATAAACTTCGCCGCGGTTAGAAACTAAAGTCTGAGAGCGTTCATCAAATGACATGTAACTGTCAAAGTTACCAATATAGATCATGCCATCTACACCATAATCATCTAGGTGAACAAATACACCAAACTTAGTACATGCTGTTACGGTACCATCAACAACTTCACCTATAAATTTCTCCATATAGATACAAGCTAAGGTACCATCGACCTCATGTTCTGCTGTATCTGCTGCAATCTCTCTATCAGTACACTTCACACCTAATGCTACAAGTTCAGCCTTAGTATAAGAGCGAGAACCAATTCTTCCCCAGTCGTGCTTTTGTTCTTTTTCTAAAAGATACTTAATTACACGATGTAGCTGTAAATCAGCATAACGTCTGATTGGTGAGGTAAAGTGAGCATATTTCTCTAAAGCAAGACCAAAGTGACCAATGTTATCAGGACTATACTCAGCTTTTGACATACTGCGCAGGATTAACTCGTTGATGATCTTAGCATCCTCTCTTCCTGCAACTGAATCTGCCAATAACATATAGTCTTTAGAAGTAGGGCTGTCACCGCCTTTTAAAGATAAACCAAAGCGGGCTAATTGAGTTACTAACAGGCCAAGTTTCTTTTCCATAGGCTTTGCATGGACTCTATACAGAGTCTGAGCCTGACGCTCTGAGACAAAGGTTGCTGCAGCCACGTTTGCTGCGATCATGCACTCTTCAATAAGTTTATGAGCATCATTTCTTTCTAAAGGTTTTACACCTTCAATTTCCATGTTCTCATTAAAGACAAAATGCAATTCATCGCTTTCAACTGAGATACCGCCACGATTGCGACGATCTTTCTTGAAAGCCTGATAGAGGTTGTAAAGTTCTTTAACATCATCCATTACAGATTTATGTTCTTCAAAGATGACTGTACCCTCTGATATCATCTGCCAAGCTTCTGTGTAGGTAAGTCGAGCGTGTGATCTCATTACGGCAGGATAGAACTTGTATGACTCAATCTTGCCTACTTTGCTAATTACCATTTCACAGGTCATACAGAGTCTGTCGACATCAGGATTTAAAGAGCAGATGCCATTTGACAATTTCTCTGGCAACATAGGAATTACAAAGTTAGGAAAGTAGCAGCTGTTACAGCGGTTAACAGCTTCTTTATCTAGAAGAGTACCTGGTTTTACATAGAAAGAAACATCAGCAATGGATACAAATAATCTCCAGCCGGTGCCTTCTTTTTTGCAGTAAACGGCATCATCAAAGTCTCTGGCATCTTCACCATCAATGGTTACTAATGGAATATCTCTTAAATCAACTCTGCCATGGATATCTTTAGCTGAAACTTCATTTGGAATTCTTGATAAAGATTTAATCAGATTGTCAGGCCATACATGAGGAATGTCATTGCGTAAGACTGCCATGACAATGATATTGTTTAAATTACCAATATCTTTTACCACTTCACGGGTTTTAACCAAGAACCGATTTAAGCCTACACGCTTGACAATTTGAGCAATAACAACATCACCTGATTTAGCTTCTCCTAAATCAGATTCTGAAGCAAAGTCAAAGATCATCTCTTTTAAGTTAGCCTCGTCAGGCATTAAGGAAGCTTTCTTTTTGCCAAAGAGCATAATTCTGCCTAAAACGCACTGACGAACCTTGGTTAAATTCTTTACAAAGGCAATATCACTAGACTTAGTAGCTATTGCTTCAACTTCATCGTTTGGCATAATAACCAAGTCTGTATTCAGATGATATTCCTTACCAGTTTCATCTGAAATTACATAGCTGTAATGTTTTACATCATCAATACCTTTTAACAGGGGATCTTCAACAGCTTTAACTTTTGCGTTAATAACCTTTACTTCACTAGGAACTGCGTATACTTTCTTATCGCAGATCTGTGCTAGTGAACCTTTTGCTACAAGATCATCTAAAGTATTAAAGTAATCTTCAGTTTTGTATCGGCTTATGTCACCTTTAAAACCTACAGCGCCCAGCAAGCTCGCACATAGACCGAAATTACTGTTTTTTGAAAAATCTAATTGATATAAAGCAGCAACAGCATAAAGAGCGACTCTAAAATCGCCGTCAATTTTGCCTTGCGGAGCAGATTTTAATGCTAGAAGAGAGGTTAATCTCTGTTTCTCGGTATTCAGGTTCATGATTATGTCCTTAAGAGGAACGATCCTCTGCTCTTAAGAGTTTAGGAGATCTCAAAATGCTCTTAACTCTTTTATAAATTCTTTATAAGTCTTAATGTTAGTTAACTATTGTTAGATCAATTATAGGTGATAGTTTTATCTTTTAAGTGTTCATTCAAGCAAATTTGAACATTTATTTTTCAGATGAATGTTATTTAGCCTTGATGATAATTATTCAGAGATTACCTTAAGCTGTAACATTACACTTTACTGTAATGTGTAATCTATAAGAATAACTCAAGGATGTCATTTAACATCCAGCGCCCTTTATCTGTCAGAGCGTAGCCTGTATCAGAGAATCGTAAAAGGCCCTCACCTTTAGCTTTTTCAAGCTTATCTTTTACAGTTGAAAAGTTTAATCTCGTGGTAGTCTCAAATTCATCATATTTGGTTTCATCAAATACCCTTAAACGATTTAACATAAACTCAAAAGGCAAGTCAGACTTTTTAACTTCAAAAAAGTTGTTTTTTTTGTTTTTTACTTCCTCAATATAAGAGCTAGGCTTTTGAGGATTACCACGTCTGCAGGTCTTATCGCCTATTTGGATTTTTGAGTGTGCTCCAGCGCCAATACCAAAATAATCATAGAAAAACCAATAATTAAGATTATTCTGACAACGCCTGTCTTTGGTATAACCTGAGACTTCATAACGATTGAAACCTAATTCTTTTAAGAGGACAAAACCTTGCTCTTCAATATCCGCTAAATTGTCTTCATTGGGTAATTTTGGAGGATGCGAGCCAAAGTAAGTATCCTCTTCTAGTGTTAACTCATACCATGAGAGATGATTGCAACCTAAACTTGCAGCGATTTTGATATCAGCTAAAGCCTTTTGAGTTGTTTGTTCTGGCAAACCATGCATGATATCAATATTAAAATTGTCAAAACCTGCTTTTATAACATTATTACAAGCTTCAATTGCAGCTTTTGAGTCATGAATTCTGCCTAAAAGTTTTAATTCCCTGTCATCAAAGCTCTGTACACCAAGACTAATTCTGTTCACTCCTAAACTTCTGTAGTCTTTTAAAGTCTCTAATGAAACAGTACCTGGATTGGCTTCCATAGAAATTTCACAATTTTCTTCACAATAAGGTGAAATTTCATGCATCAACTTTTCCATAAGCTTTGGAGAAAATAAAGATGGAGTGCCACCACCAAAGTACACAGCATTAAACTTTCTATTAGAGATGAGATTTATGTTCTGCTTAAAATCTAAGATTAAAGCATTTAGATAAGACTCATCAGTGCATACGCTTTTATTCTTTGGATAAGAATTAAAATCACAGTAAGGACACTTGCGTATGCACCAAGGATAGTGAATATAGAGGCTTACAGGAAGCAAGTCTATCATGAAAGATTATGCTCTAACTTATAAGTTAATGCCTGTAGAGCTCTTGCTCTGTGAGAAATTAGATTCTTAATCTGTGGAGGCAACTGTGCAGCAGTACAGTTTCTGCCTGTAACCACAAATAAAGGATCATAACCAAAGCCACCTGAGCCTAACTCTTTATGACCGATTGAGCCTTCCCATGAGGATAAAACAGTAAGAGGCACAGGATCATCTGCATGGCGAACTAAGCATAAAGCACAATAGTATCTTGCTGTTCTCTTACCATCAGGAACATTCTTTAACTCTTCTAATAACTTTTTGTTATTAGCTTTATCATCACCATGAGAACCTGCGTATCGAGCTGAATAAATTCCAGGAGCTCCATTTAAAGCATCAACAGCAAGACCAGAGTCATCAGCTAATGCCCAAAGTCCTGACTTTTCGCTAGCAAATCTTGCTTTAATAATGGCATTTTCTAAAAAGCTCTTACCGTCTTCTTCAGGAGAATCAATACCCAGTTCTTTTTGAAGCACAATTTTAAATCCTAAAGGTTCTAAAATTGCTCGAAATTCTCTGGCTTTACCTTCGTTTCCTGATGCTAGAACTATTGTTTTTTCCATAAAAACTTATGACCTTTTTATTTAATTTTTTACTTTAAGTGCCTTTAACCCAAAAGTTATGAGTCTAAATCTATTTTTTGTTTAACCTTTTTACCGCTTCTTTTGCTGCCTGCGTAATTACAGTTTCAGCAGATAAGTTAAAGAAAGAATATTGAGCTAAGGTATCTACAGTTAACTCGTTTTCCATGGCTAAAGCTAAAAGTTGAGCTATCTTATCACCTTTGAAAGCACAAAGTTCTGCTCCTAAAATTTTATGATTTTTAACCGAGGTATAAATACTTAAAATACCTCCATCGGCTCTTAAGCCTCTATAATGACCTTGAGACAGTCTAACCTCTGTTGTAATAAATGTATCCCCTGTAACACGGGCATAATCGCGCATTTCATTAAGAGTTTTACCTGCAATTGCCAAGACAGGATCTGTAAACACAATATCGACTCTTACTTGAGAGCGTCTTTTAGTTAGATTTGGAAATGTGGCTGCATTCAAACCAGCATCACGACCTTCTGCCATAGCAATTGAGGATAAGTGCTCAGCATGGCATACATCACCTGCTGCGAAGATGTTATCAACTGTTGTCTGCAAGGTTTCAGGATCGACGTTTATACAACCTGTTCTATCTAACTTAACTCCAATGTTTTGCAGATTCATGCCTCCAACATTAGGAATTCTGTCTGTTGCAGCTACAACACTTTGCATATGCAGATAATTCTCATAGCCACGGTCATCAATATAGTAGATAGCATAACCGTTATCATCTTCATCTTCCATGGAGGTAATAAAGGTATCTATGTAAAGATTAAATCTTGAGGAAAGCATCTGATGAGCTACAGTTAAAATAGAATCATCAGTTAAAGCCCAGAGTTTTCTCTGACCAAAAACAGCTACATCTACACCTAAATAAGCTAAAGCCTGACCTAACTCCAAGCCGATTTTTGAACTACCAAATACAGCTACTGACTTTGGCAGTTTTTCTAATTCAAAAAACTCATTGGTAGTTAGAATGTTCTTTAAACGTGACTGCTCATAAGTAACCAAAGGTGATGAACCTGTGGCAATGACAGCTGTATTAAAGGAAATCTCAATACAGTCATCGACAACTACTGTATGAGAATCTATAAACTTTGCCTTACCTCTAATTCTCTTATTCTCAGGGATACGGTACATAAAAGACAGAACTTCAGAGGTAGCTCTTGCTCTTACAGCGCGTAATGAGACCATTACATTTGATGTATCAGCTTGAACTTTTGAAGGAAAGGTAATACCGCAATCTTCAAGATTTTCAATAGCATGTAGTGACTGACCTGCAGACATAAGTAAAGAAACAGGTAACTCACCAGATCTCTGAGCTGTAGTGCCTAATGGTCCAGAATCAACAATGACACAATCTAAACCATCTTTTACAGCACTTTTGTAAGCTTCAATTCCTGCAGTACCAGCACCTATAACTAAGGTTTGACACTCTACCTTTCTAACATCCATGCTATCTAATATCCATGCGAAGTCTTTTATTTAAATTTTGAGGAGAAAAACAATGATATATAAGTAACTCTCCATGTAGATAAGTTAGCACAAATAATAAGATGATTGTAGTAGTTGCACTACTGAGAGTGAATGGTGCAATAAAAGAGATTTTAAAGACTATTACTCAAATACTGATACAGCATTATTAACTAAAACTGACTTTCAATTTGCTAAAATAAGCTCTTTAATCGAGACATATTTTCGTTGAACAGCTTACACTCACAGTACTACATGGCAGAATATTTATGAATTATTCAGAAATAAAAAATTATAAAGGTTTAATCTTTGATCTTGATGGAACTCTCATCAACTCCATGCCTTACCATGCCCTAGCTTGGAAGCAAGTAGCCTATGAGCATGGATTTGATATTGACGTAAATGACATCTATGCCATGGGAGGTTCTGCAAGTCGCGATATTGCTGCTTTCTATAAGAACAAAGGCGAACCTGTGGGCGATATTGATGAATATGTAAAAAGAAAAATTGCTATCTTTCAAGAGAATATTCCAAAGATAGAAGTTTTTCAAAAGATCTTTAATGAATTAAAAAAAGCTAAAAGTTTGGGTATTAGGATCGCCATTGGTACAGGTACAAGAACAGCCAATGCAACTAGGATTTTAAAAGAAAAAGATCTTTTTGATTACATTGATGCTTTGGTAACTGCTGACGACGTGACACGTCATAAACCAAATCCTGATACTTTTTTAGTTGCAGCAAAAAGACTTGAATTAGAACCTCAAGATTGTCTAGTCTTTGAAGATGGACAATTGGGCATTAAAGCAGCCTTACGCGGTGGTTTTGATTGCATCGAAGTAAAAGACAACGAAATGATAAATTACTTTGAGAGTGATAGGTAATGACGAGAACTTAAGATTGAGTTTTTAAGAACAGGTTACAGTAACTTGTCACCTGTTCTTTTTTACAAAAAGAGCTTATTGATTAACCAAGGAAATCAACATGATGCTCTGGTAGAGTAACACCATCATCAGAGCCTTGCAGAGCATCACCTCTTACAGGTCGTGACATACCTGGAGTTGCTGGTTCAAATCCACGATGAAATGAACCTTTATGCATGGTTGCGCCTTCAGGCTTTTTAATAGTGATTGTAGAGATCTTGTCTTTATAGATCATCTGCTGATGACGTTTTACATCAGTAATACTGATAGTAAAAGCATCAAAAGCACTCACTAAACCTTCAAACTTAACGCCTGTAATTAAGAAAATACTTACAGGAGTTTTGCTATCCATCAACCATTTTAAGGCTGCGTTCTGACCTTTGCCCTGAACAAAAGCAGAAACCATCCCCTTTTGTCTATCGCGACTACGATTTGGTCTGTTTGATCTATTCTGACGCGGGCCACCATGGAATCCTGGCTTGCTTGGCTTGAAGAACTTACGCTCTCCGCTTCTATTATTGAATTCTTCCACAATATACGCTCTATATATAAGCTTTAAAAAGACACACTCAATTGCTCTTTGTAAACAAAATTATGTATCTGCGTTCCGATGTGTCTAATTTAGCATGAAAAAGAGTTCAAAGAAACGCTTAATATGCAAAGTTATACATTTTTACCATAAATAAGCACAGAGATTATTTCTTATAAAGATGTAAGCAACAAGACGGGGGATAAAGAGAAATTAGAAAATATAAACATCTATTAAATGAAACGCGATATTTCTATTGATTCTAAGGGGTGTTTTGAAAGAACTTGAGAGAAAATCTAAGAAGTGAGTTTAGAAACAATTGTGCACAGTTTTAAGCCATGCACAATTTTGAAAACTATAAATAAACACTAAAAAAGCTGAATTAAGCCTTCTGAGCTTCGTCGATCAGGAGACCTGTTAAACGAAGATCAAGACCTAGAACTGATAGAGCTTTAATGTAATGGCCCATAGAAACAGAAGGAAGACCATCCTCAATTGAACCTAAAGTTACACGGGTAGTATCCATTAACTCGGCCATTGAAGTTGCGGTGATACCTTTCTTAATGCGGGCTGTTTTGATTCCTTTGCCAAGCTTGCGCAAGGCCCCCTCTGCGGCTGCAGATAACTGAATTTGTTTTTTCATATAGTTTATAACTTTCAAGTTTTTCTAAGGTGATGACACATCTCATAAACGACAAAGAGACATGTCTGTTTTTTGTAGTTATATTTTACAAATTATTAGTACCAATTATCAATAAATTTTACAAACAAATTCAAACTTTTTGATTGCATAATTTTGCATATAAAAAAAATAATTGTTTATTTTTTCATTAATGGATATGATGTATATTAAAACATTCGCTGATTAGTTATTGCTAACTTATGCTAATTTGGTGCAAAAATTTTATTTAAGTGCATTTAACCCAATCAGAGTTTTGAATTTACATTGCTAAGTATAATCAAAGAAAACAAATAGAAATACTAATTGTTATAAAACAACAAATATATCGAGGTCCCAACAACAACTTAATTTTACTGAGAGGCCCTTATGGCTTTATTCACCAATCTTACCTTTAGACAAAAAATTGTCGGAAGCTTTATTATCTTAATTCTGCTTACTGTAGTCCTTGTAACATCATCTGTTTTCAAGATTTCAAGCACACGTCAAATCACTGTTGATAAAATCGAATCTCTTAACGTTCGCTATGAGAGAACCCGAGTAGCTCTAGATTCATTTTACAATTTGCATTTTTTAGTAAGAAAGATCGTAACTGACAAAGAGAACAGCGAAATTTACATTTCAGATTCTCAAGACTTTATCGACAAAGCAACAAAAGCTGTTGAAGCCTTGCAAACAAACCGTTTTCCTAAAGAGATCGGAGCTATTAAGAGTAATGCTAAAGAGTACGTCAATACCTTTAACGACATGTTTATTCCTGCAATCAGACGTAATGATCTTCCTCTTGCTCGAAACATTGTTTTAGGTCCTATGAATCAGAACTTTTTAACAATCTGTTCAAATATGACTATCGTCAACGGTCATCAGATTAGAGAGTCTAAGACTGCTATTGGCTCCATAAAAAGCTATGGTACTTATGTAACAATTTTTACATGTACAGCTGTTGAGATCTTAATTGCAATTATCTTTACCTACTATATTCCTACAAGCTTATCTAAGCGTATTAAGAGGATCGTAGCATCAGCAAAAAAGATTGCCTCAGGAGATATGCGCGAAAAGATCATCTCCAAGAGAAAGGATGAATTAAAGCCTTTAGAAGATTCATTAGAAGAAATGCGAGAAGTTTGGCAGAAAGATATTGCATCAATCGTTAATGTATCTAACAGCTTAGGCAAAGTTATCGATGAGTTATCTGATTCCTCAGATAAGATAGGCGATACAGCTGAGGATAATCAAAACAGAGCCATTACAGTTGCAGCTGCATCTGATGAGATGGTATCAACCACTCAGGACATAGCAAGTAACTGTGAGAAAGCATCAGCTACAGCTGAAGAGTCTACCCGTGCTACAACTGAAGGTGCAAGCAAAGTTCAATCTATCATCGACAAGATTGAAAATCAGGTTACAAAATCTAGAGCTGATGCAAAGTTAGTACAAAACCTTGCAGCACAAGCTCAAAAGATTGGCTCAATTGTACAAACTATTGATGAGATTGCATCTCAGACAAACTTGTTAGCATTAAATGCAGCAATTGAAGCTGCCCGTGCTGGTGAAGCTGGTAAAGGCTTTGCGGTGGTAGCAGATGAGGTAAGAGCTCTTGCATCTAGGACATCTGCTTCAACTCAAGAAATTACTCGTATGGTAAGTGGTGTTCAAAGTGATGCAAAAGATGCTGACGATGCAATGCAGGTATCTGTAAAGGTAATGGACGGTCTATCTGAAGAGAGTGCTTTTATTGAGCAAATTCTTAACGACTTAACTAACAAGGTTAACGAGGTATCGGGTCAGATCTCACAAATTGCAACAGCAGCAGAGCAACAGACTGTTGCTACCTCAGAGATCTCTTCTAATATGAAGAACATTACTGATGGAACTAAGAATCTGCATGAAGCAATTACAGATATCAATGCAGATATCAAAGATTCAAATACTCAGGTTGTAAACCTCATGAACATGGTTGCTGAGTTCAAGGTTTAACCAATAAAGAATTAAATCAATCAAACATAGAGTGCAAGCGCAGATCTTTATGGTCTGCGTTTTTTTTCATATTTGGAAAATTGAAAGACAATAATTCCTTGTTGAGATTTTCTAATTTTTTGGGGAATTACTAGATGGTGCCCAGAGACGGAATCGAACCGCCGACACGGGGATTTTCAATCCCCTGCTCTACCGACTGAGCTATCTGGGCAATAAAGATAGATTTTTAGATGGTGCCCAGAGACGGAATCGAACCGCCGACACGGGGATTTTCAATCCCCTGCTCTACCGACTGAGCTATCTGGGCAACGGCGGTTATTAAATCATATAAGCCCTTTTCAGTCAAGAAAATTTTGCTTGAAAAGAGCATATTTTTTTATTCATCTTAACAAATGTGTTATTTATCGGATTTGCAAAAATTCACAAGTTCAATCAAATAACGCAAAATTATCTTTCTGGCTTATAAACGATGCGACCAGACTTTACATAATAATCTAGAACTTCTGATCCTTCTTCTAATAAGATATTACCTGCTACCTTAATGCCTCTCTTTTTGAACTCATCAAACCAGTGAGGTTTAAAACCTTCATCAAAGCCTGTAATACGCTCTACATCACATGAAGGCACACCAAAGTATACATTCTTAATACCAGACCACATAATACCGCCTAAGCACATAATACAAGGCTCTGCGTTGACATATAGTGACAAGTCATATGAAGATAGATCAAAGTTCTTATAATGAGCGCAGGCAGCCATTACTGCATTCATTTCAGCATGCTTTACACAACATTTATCTTCCATAACACTGTTAGAAGTGCCTAATACAAAATTACCATCTTTATCATAGATTTCAGCATAGAAAGGGCCTTTACCATTCAAGATACCTTCTTTGGTCTTCTCATGAACTCTTTTCATTATTTTTTCTAAATGCTGCTTTTCTAAATCAGAAATTTCATAGTTTGCTGCAATAGACATTGCTCTTACCTCTATATACTTTTTCACACAAAAAAGGCCCCGTCATTGACCTTATGCAACAACGAGGCCTTTAGTTGTTTATATTTGATTAAACAAATCTGCCATGACAAACTTTGAACTTCTTACCAGATCCACATGGACAAGGATCATTACGTCCAATATGCATGCCAGCATACTGCTTAGCTTCTTCACGCATCTTTGCTTCTTCGTTACGTTCTTCGATTGCTTTCTGTTCAGCCTCAGCTTCTTCAGGTGACTTTAGTCTTACCTGAATTCTGCACAGAATAGACACAACCTGATCTTTTAAGTTATCAAGCATTTTTGAGAACAAATTGAATGACTGGATCTTGTACTCATTCTTAGGGTTCTTCTGAGCATAGCCCTGAAGACCAATACCCTGACGCATGTAATCCATTGCTGCTAAGTGCTCTTTCCATAAAGAATCAATGCACTGTAGCATTACTTGTTTTTCAAGTTGCTTCTGATTCTCAGGACCGATTACATCGCACTTCTTCTGATACATCTCATGACCTAGAGCGATGATCTTATCGCGAATGTCATTCTCAACTAGCTTATCATTTTCTTTCATCCACTGTGAAACTGGAGCATCTAAGTTATATACAGCAGCTAAACGCTTCTGCAGTCCCTCAAGATCCCACTGCTCAGGCAATGAATTAGGCTGAATGTAATTTGAGATAACATTATCTAATACATCTTCGAAGATGGTGTGAATGGTTTCAGAAATATCCTTGCCTTCTAGAAGAGCATTACGCTCCTCATAGATAACTTTACGCTGCTCATTTGCAACATCATCATACTCAAGTAAGCTCTTACGAATATCAAAATTACGAGTTTCAACCTTACGCTGAGCTGACTCAATTGCTCTGGTGATGAACTTATGCTCTAAAGGCTGTCCATCGTCCATACCCATCTTCTTCATGAAGGCTTTTAACTTCTCTGAGCCAAAGAGCTTCATTAAGTTATCATCCATAGATAAGTAGAAACGTGATGAACCAGGATCACCTTGACGACCAGCACGACCACGTAACTGATTATCAATACGACGTGACTCGTGACGCTCTGAACCGATGATATGTAAGCCACCAGCTTTTAGAACATCATCATGGCGTTTCTGCCAATCTGCTTTTACTTTTTCAATCTGTTCAGCTGTTGGGTTCTCACCTAAAGCTGCAATATCAGCCTTTAAGTTACCACCTAAGATAATATCGGTACCACGACCTGCCATGTTGGTAGCAATAGTTACTGTACCAGGACGACCAGCCTGAGCTACGATATAAGCTTCCTTTTCGTGGAACTTAGCATTTAATACCTGATGTTTGATACCTAACTTATCTAATAAGTGTGATAACTTTTCAGAATTCTCAATTGAGATGGTACCAACCAAAACTGGTCTGCCTTTAGCAATCGTCTCTTTAATATCATTAACAATTGCTTTGTACTTGTCATCTTCAGTTAAATAGATAAGATCAGGCATATCCTTACGGATCATTGGTCTATTAGTTGGAAGAACCACTGTCTGTAAGCCGTAGATCTGCTGGAATTCGTATGCTTCAGTATCAGCAGTACCAGTCATACCTGCTAACTTCTTGTACATACGGAAGTAGTTCTGGAATGTAATAGAAGCTAAGGTTTGGTTCTCTGAATGGATCTCTACACCTTCTTTTGCTTCGATTGCCTGATGCAACCCCTCAGACCAACGACGACCTACCATCTTACGACCAGTATGCTCGTCGATAATTAAAACTTCACCATTTTCAACCACGTAATCAACATCGCGCTTGAATAGAGTATGAGCTCTTAAAGCAGCCATTACGTGATGTAATAATGTAATGTTCTCTGAAGAAAAGAGCTTGTCGCCTTCTTTTAAAAGACCTGCATTTACTAAAGAGTTTTCAATTTTGATCTGACCACGCTCAGTTAAGTAAGCCTGCTTGATCTTGAGATCTAAGGTATAGTCACCTTCACCTGTATAAGTTTCAGTGTCTTCTTTTTCCTGGAAGATTAAGCCTGGAATTAACTTATCTACAGCTTGATATAGTTTTGAACTATTCTCTGCAGCACCTGAAATGATTAACGGAGTTCTTGCCTCATCAATTAAAACGGAATCAACCTCATCAACTAGAGCGTAGTTCAGTTCTCTTTGAACTTTCTGCTCTAATGAGTAAGCCATGTTGTCACGTAAGTAATCAAAACCGAACTCATTATTAGTACCGTAGGTAACATCACAAGCGTAAGCTGCTCTCTTCTCCTCTGGATTCATACCAGGGATATTTACACCTACAGTCATACCTAACATGGTATAGAAAGGTCTTGACCAATCACTATCACGACGTGCTAAGTAATCGTTAACTGTAACAACGTGAACACCTTTGCCTGATAATGCATTTAAATAGCAAGGTAATAAAGCGGTTAGGGTTTTACCTTCACCTGTTTTCATTTCAGCAATACGGTTTGCATTTAAAACAATACCACCCATGAGCTGAACATCAAAAGGACGAAGTCCTAATGATCTTTTTGCAACTTCTCTTGCTACTGCAAATACTTCAGGTAAAAGAACCTCTAAAGTTTCACCATTAGCTACACGTTGTTTAAACTGCTCAGTAAGATCTTTAAAATCTTCATTTTTTAATGACTGATACTTACTCTCAAGGGCATTTATGCCTTTAACAATCTTTGATAACTTACGAACAGTTCTCTGATTACTACTACCAATGATTTTGGTAACGATGGTTGTGACAAACATTTTTTATATCTTAATAATTGATCAATTAAATTTATATGGTTAACAATACCGAGATTATACCTTATGAGGCATAACAAATAATGAACTTATTTATGTATATGCGGACTGTGTTAAGAAAATTCAAGTAAAAAGCGAAGTGAGGGCTCAAAAAGGCAAAAAAAAAAGAACAGCCTTAAGCTATTCTTCTCTTTATTTGGAGCGGGAAACGAGGTTCGAACTCGCGACCCTAACCATGGCAAGGTTATGCTCTACCAACTGAGCTATTCCCGCATCCGATGTGAGCATTATAGATTATTTTTTCTATTCGTCAAGTTTTTTTTGATCTTTTTTTTAGTAATGAAGTTAATCAATTTCTAGAGGATTCTCTAATGGCATATAAATCGCTTTTGACTGTTTAAAAAACTAAATCTTGTCTAAAAGTATTAAAAATTTGAAATGACATCTATATCAATATTCATTCTAATACACTAGGTTATAAGCATAAAGTACGTTTTAATCCTATTTTAAAAGATAAAATCTTGTAATATATTCCCGTTATTTTAAAGACAAAATCATTCATAGAATTTAATATTTTTATAAAATTCAAAATATTAGTAACTTTTATCGTTAACAAAATTTGTACAAAATATTTTTCTATTTTTGCTACTGCAACGTCATAATTTGTATTTTTTATAAGACAATTTAAAAAAACAATCTACAATCATCTTGGTAAGATAAAAAATATTAGAACAAAATCTACCAATATCTACAAACAATAATCAAATAAAAATACTCATAAATCAAGAAGTTCTTGATACAACAAACGAAAGGGGTCTGTATGTCTTTTCTTAACAACCTGTCATTCAGGATAAAGATCATCAGCAGTTTTTTCTGTGTGATCTTTTTAACCGTCATTCTTGCTACCACTTCATCCTTAACCATTTCCTCTGCTAGAACCGCTACTATTGATAAGATTGACGCTTTAAACGTTAGATATGAGAGAACAAGAAGAGCACTTGATTCCTTCTACAACATGAACTTTTTAGCTAAAGATTTAGTATCACAAGCAGGAAATACTCAAGACCTAATTTCTAAATCATCAGCTCTCATAGACAAGATGCAAGCTTGTGCTGATGCCTTGCAGATGAAAAGATTCCCTAAAGAAATCGGAGCCATAAAAGAAAGTACTAAAGCATACTTGGCAACCTTTAGAAATGATTTTATTCCCCTAATACAAAAGGGCAACTATGATAAAGCAGAGAAAATCTTTATAAATTCTTTAAATCAAGATTTCATGGTTATTTGTAACAACATGGTTACAGTGAACGGTAATCAATTAAGAGAAACTAAAAATGCAATGGCATCTATTAAGAGTTCAGGTACATACATTACTATCATCAGCTGCACTGTATTTGAGATCTTAATTGCTATCTTCTTGACATATCTAATAGCAAACAACTTATCAGCTCATATTAAGTCTATTTCTAAGCTTGCATTAGAGTTGGCTAAAGGTGATATGACAAGAAAGCTTAATACCAACAGAAAAGATGAGTTCAGACTTCTGATGGTAGATCTTGAGAAGATGAGAGCTTCATGGCAAGAGAGTATTTCTAAAGTAATATCTTCTGCAAAAAAACTAAAGGACATTATTGGTACATTGACTAATACTTCAGGTTTAATCAGCAAAACAGCATCAGACAATCAGAATAGAGCATTGACAGTTGCTGCTGCTTCAGACGAGATGGTATCAACAACACAGGATATTGCTAAAAACTGTGAACACGCCTCAGCTGCAGCAGATGAGTCTGCTAAGGCAACTGAGACTTCTGTAGCTAAAATTCAAAACGTCATTGATAAGATCAATGAGCAGGTAATTAAATCAAGAAGTGATGCTCTGCTTGTGCAGAAACTGTCAGATCAAGCCCAAAAGATTGGATCGATTGTGCAAACAATTGATGATATTGCCGCTCAAACCAATTTACTAGCTCTAAACGCTGCTATTGAAGCAGCTCGAGCTGGTGAAGCTGGTAAAGGATTTGCTGTTGTGGCTGACGAAGTCCGTGCATTGGCTTCTAGAACTTCTAACTCTACTCAAGAGATCACCAACATGGTTCAGAAAGTTCAGGCAGACGCAGGTCAGGCTGACGAAGCAATGCAAATATCAACAAAAGTTATGGATTCGCTAGCAAATGAAAGTGGTGAAATTGAGGAAATTTTGAATACATTAACCACAAAGGTTAACGAAGTTACAGGTCAAATTACTCAAATTGCAACCGCTGCTGAACAACAAACTGTTGCTACATCAGAGATTTCTTCTAATATGAAACAAATCACAGATGGTTCAAAAGAACTAGCTGAAGATCTAGTTGACGTAAATGAAGATATCAAACAGACAAATACTCAAATTACGGTTCTATCCAATATGGTTTCAGAATTTAAAGTTTGACAAATAATAAACTCATGGCACAAGCGCACACTTTGTGCACAGTTTAAAACGTACTGTTTTCACCGCAGTACGTTTTTAATAATGTGATTTTTAACCGCTTTTAAAGAGGATTTTACATAAATTTACATTCTTATTAAGAATAATTGTTATCTACTTCATATTTTCTCACACAAATTTGTGAATTTGCCCCAATATTAAGCTTTTTAGTGAATTATTTTAGAACACTGCCGACTATATTAATATAACCGTTAAAAAAAAATGGGAACACAAAGCAAGCCAGTGACCTAAAAAATAAAAATATGAGGGGGGCGCTATGAGTTTTTTATATAGTCTAACAATTAAGAAAAAGTTAATTCTAAGTTATCTATCACTAGTAATCGTATCAATCGTACTGTCTTGGAACTCTATTTCTAACTGTCTTACCAACAAAGACGTAGCAGGATTCGTTCATACTACACTATCTGAACGCTATGGCAGAACCAGAGCCACAGCAGATTATGCTTTTGCTGTTAATACTATCATTCAAAGTATTAACAATGGCGCATCATATGATAGTGCAAAAGCATCTTTAAACGATAATGTATCAAAAATGCAAGTTGCTGCTGATAAGTTGCAGATGGCAAGATACCCAACTGAAATTGGTGCAGTAAAAAAAGCTACCTCTAATTTCATCAATCTTTTAAATACTCAATACATACCTTTAGTTGAGAAAGGTGAAACTGAAAAGGCTACCTTGTTCTACACCACAAAAATGCTGACTGACTTCATCATCATTCAGGAGAATGTTGTAAAGGTAAATGGCTACCAAATAGCAGTATCTAAAGATCATGTAAAGGGGATCACAAGCAACACCCCTCTAGTTATTGCTGTATGTTTAACCCTGTTCTCTATCTTTGTTGCTGTTGCTATCATCTGCACCATGCCTAAAGCAATCTCAGATATTATCGGACAGTCTGTAGGATTCGCATCAACCCTTGCTTCAGGAAAACTAAATCAGGAAATTAAAAATCGAAGACATGATGAATTCAGTCCTCTTTTAGATGCCTTAGAGAAGATGAGAAAATCATGGCAGGGCAGTATTTCACAAATTCAGGATGTTACTAGAAACATCAAATCTACTATGCAAGAGATCGACGCTTCTTCTTCAGAAATTCGTCAAACAGCTGAACAAAACCAATCTCATTCCTTAACAGTTGCAGCAGCATCTGACGAGATGGTATCAACCACTGCAGATATAGCTAAGAACTGCGAACAGGCTTCAATTAGTTCAAACGAATCATCACAAATCACCACGACTGGTATTCACAGAGTTCAAGATACTATCGATAAACTTGATACACAGGTGGAAAAGTCAAAACATGATGCTCAGCTAGTTAAGAACCTAGCTGATCAGGCTCAAAAGATCGGAACCATCGTTCAAACAATTGACGATATTGCTTCACAAACTAACTTATTAGCATTAAATGCAGCAATTGAAGCAGCCCGTGCTGGTGAAGCAGGTAAGGGATTTGCTGTGGTAGCTGATGAAGTCCGTGCTCTAGCCTCAAGAACCTCTGCTTCAACTCAAGAAATTACTAGAATGGTATCTCAAGTACAGACTGATGCTAATGTGGCAGATGAAGCAATGCAGGCATCTGTAAAAGTAATGGATGGTATTTCTGCTGAGACTGGTCAGTTACATGCAATCTTAAGTGAAGTAACCGATAAGGTAACTGAGGTAAATGCACAGATTACTCAGATTGCAACAGCGGCTGAGGAGCAGACCACAGCTACATCAGAGATTTCTTCAAATATGAAGAACATTACTGATGGTTCTAAAAATCTTACTCAAGAACTTCAGGTGGTCAATGAAAGTATTTCAAGTACCCACGGAGAAATTGGCAGACTATCTGAGATTGTTCATATGTTTGAGATTTAATTTTCCAATAAATAATTGGAAAGAAATAAGCTAAAGCAACAGGTCATATTCTTATGAGTATGACCTGTTTTTATGACCGCCTAATCAAATAAGCACATTCTTTTGCTAAATTTCACAAGATTTTGATAAAATCTTCGCAATTTTTTTATATTCTTCTATTATTCACAGACGAAAGACTGTTATTTGCTCTAATAGTTTGTTTTGGAGAAGCAATGTCATTTACCTCATTTCTACTGAAAACCGTTGAAACCATCACCCCATTTACAACCTTATCCTCTCTGTCAGCAAAGCTAACAGATGTTCCAATGGGCAGATTTACTCAATTTTTAATTAAGAACTTTATTAAAACATTCAATATCAACACAGACGAGATTGCAAATAAAGATCTTGAGTCTTATAAAACCTTCAACGACTTCTTTATTAGAAAGTTAGAAGAAAACGCCAGACCTTTGGACAAGGATTGTTTAGCCGTATGCCCTGTTGACGGCACCATAGGACAAGCTGGCAAAATTACCAATGGCAGACTAATTCAGGCTAAAGGCATTGATTATTCATTAAAAGCTTTAGTTGGTGGAAACAGTATCGATTCAGAACAATTTGAAGATGGTCGTTATACATGTATCTACCTATCTCCTTCTAACTACCACAGAATTCACATGCCAATTGATGGAACTTTAAAGAAAGCTATTCATGTTCCAGGAAGATTGTTCCCTGTTGGCAGACGAAACATTTCAAACATGCCTGACTTGTATACAGTAAATGAAAGAATGGTATGTTTTTTTGAAACTGCAATAGGGCCATTATGTGTAGTAATGGTAGGAGCTGCTTTAGTTGGCAGTATTCACACAACTTGGGGAGGTACTGTTAACAGAAGAGTTGGTCTTGAAATTAAAGACTACTCAAAAGAAAACATTCACTATCAGCAAGGTGATGAAATTGGTTACTTCAAGTACGGCAGCACAGTTATCTGCCTGTGGGGAAACAATCAAGGTGAATTACCTTCAGATATTGAAACTATGCTTCCTGTAAAAATGGGAAGATCACTAATCGTTTCTGCTCAAGAAAAGTAGAAAATTTCTTCAAAATTGCATAATTTTGAGATTTTAGATTTATGTCTATTATTGTAGATAGTATTTTATATTTATTTTCAAGATGTTAGTAAAAACTGACATTTAAAAATAAAAAAAAATATCATTTACAGTTATAATTACGTTGTTTTTTTGCTTGCTAACCTTGGACTCTGTTTTATTGTGCAGAGATCCTAACGGTAATTAGGAGATTCACGTGGAAAAATATCAAGCCGATGTTGCGATCGTGGGTGCTGGTGGTACTGGTCTTCGCGCTGCTATTGCAGTTGCCCAGGCTGACCCTAAGTTAAGAGTAGCACTCATTTCCAAAGTTTACCCAATGCGTTCACACACTGTTGCTGCCGAAGGTGGTGCTGCTGGTGTTGTTCGTGATGACGACTCATATCAGAAACACTTTGAAGATACAGTAGCTGGTGGTGACTGGCTATGTGAGCAGGATGTTGTTGAGAAGTTCGTTCACCAGGCACCTGAAGAGTTGTACCAGTTAGAACACTGGGGCTGTCCTTGGAGCCGTAAGCCAAACGGTGACGTTAACGTACGTCGTTTCGGTGGTATGAAAGTTCCTCGCACATGGTTTGCTGCTGATAAGTCTGGTTTCCACATGTTACATACCTTATATCAGACATCAGTTAAGTTCCCTTCAATTCAGCGCTTCGATGAGCACTTCGTATTAGATCTTCTAGAAGAAGATGGTCAGTGCCGTGGCGTAGTTTGCTACGATTTACAGAACGGTGTATTCCGTCAGATCAATGCAAAAGCAGTATTCTTAGCTACCGGTGGTGCAGGTCGTTGCTACCTATTCAACACTAACGGCGGTATCGTAACTGGTGATGGTATGGCTTTAGCTTATCGTCACGGTGTTCCATTACGCGATATGGAATTCGTTCAGTACCACCCAACTGGTCTTCTAGGTTGCGGTCTGTTAATGACAGAAGGTTGCCGTGGTGAAGGTGGTGTTTTATACAATAAGGATGGTTACCGTTACTTACAGGATTACGGTCTAGGCCCTGAGACTCCTGTTGGACATCCAAAGAACAAGTACATGGAATTAGGTCCTCGTGATCGTCTATCACAGGCTTTCTGGAACGAGTCAAAGAAAGGCCGTACCATTAAGTATCCTTTAGGTGAGGCTGTTCACTTAGACTTAACTCACTTAGGTGAGAAATACCTACATGAGCGTTTACCTCTAATCTGTGAACTTGCTATGACTTACTCAGGAGTTGATCCTGTTAAGGCTCCAGTTCCTGTACGTCCTGTTGTTCACTACACCATGGGCGGTATCGAGACTAACGGTAACACCGAGACTCGTATGCCTGGCCTATATGCTGGTGGTGAGTGTGCTTCAGTTGGTATTCACGGTGCAAACCGCTTAGGTTCTAACTCATTAGTTGAGACCATCGTATTCGGTAAGATCGGTGGTGACGCAATGGCAGAACGTGCTCATCAGTTAAAGGACTTCGATTCACCTGAATTAGCTCGTCAGGCAGAAGCTGCTCAGAAGCGTGCTTTAGACCTATTCGATGTTAAGGGCACAGAGTCACAGTCTAAGATCCGTCATGAGATGGGTCAGTCAATGGAAGAAGGCGTTGGTATCTATCGTGAAGAAGAGTCAATGCAGAAGACCATTGATACCTTAAAGGACTTACAAAAGCGCTTAGTAAACGTTGGTATCACAGACCGCGGTCGTGTATTCAACACCGAGTGGATGAACCGCATCGAGTTAGGTTACACCTTAGATGTAGCACAGTGTATGGTTCACTCAGCTATCAACCGTAAAGAGTCACGTGGTTCACATCAGCGTTTAGATGGTCCTAACGGTGCATACAAGCAGCGTGATGACGTAAACTTCTTAAAGCACTCATTAGCATTCAAGCAAGAAGGTGCTGATGAGCCAAGAATCGAACTAAGCGACGTTAAGATTACAACCTTCCAGCCTGCTAAGCGTGTATATGGTGCTGAAGCAGAAGCTGCTGAAGCCGCAAGAAAGGCAAAGGAGGCTAAATAATGGAATCACAGCAGAAAACTATGAAGATCACTGTTCTTCGCTATCGCCCAGAGCAGGATAAAGCTCCTTGGGAGCAGACCTTTGATGTTCCTTACCACAAAGATACATCAGTTTTAGAAGCTCTGTTCTACATCAAGGACAACTTTGAGCCTAGTCTGTCATTCCGTTGGTCATGTCGTATGGCTGTTTGCGGTTCATGCGGTATGATGGTTAACGGTGTTCCTCACTTAGCATGTAAGACCTTCTTACGTGACTATGAAGGCAAAGACATGAAGATCGAGCCATTAGCTAACTTCCCTATCGAGCGTGATTTAGTTGTTGACTTATCAGATCTTATTGAGAAGATTGAGCGTATTAAGCCTTACATCATTCCTGATGCTAAGAACGCAAATATGCCACTGAACAAGAACTACAAGCAGACTCCTATGCAGATGGAAGCTTACTTACAGTTTGCTCAGTGTATCAACTGCGGTTGCTGTTACGCAGCTTGCCCTCAGTACAAGCTGAACCCTAAGTTCATCGGTCCTGCAGCTTTAACTCTGCTATATCGTTACAATGTTGATAATCGTGACGCTGGCGCTAAACTTCGTGCACCATTCCTAAATTCAGAGGAAGGCGTTTGGGGCTGTACCTTCGTAGGTTACTGCTCAGAGGTTTGTCCAAAACACGTAGATCCTTCTTCTGCTATTCAGTTAGGCAAGAAGATGTCTGCAACAGACTACGTATTCAACATGATCAAACCGGAGCACTAATAAAATGAGCGAAGTAAAATCATATCGTAAGCCATACAACCCACCTGTTAAGAAATTAACCTGGTGGTTAGATAATCCATTCTACATCTACTATATGGTTCGTGAAGGCACTGCTGTGCTTGCATTACTTGCTGTATTAGAGATTGTATTTGGTATCTTCATGCTAGCTTTATGTGAAGTTGGCTCAGCACCTACCTTAACTGGTGTTGCTCCATATATTTGGTACTTACAGAACTTCCTAGGTAACCCAGTTATCATCGCAATTAACGTTGTAATCCTAGTTTCACAGTTATTCCATGCTGTAACTTGGTTCGCTTTAATGCCAAAGGCTGTTCGTGTATTCATGAACAAGAACTCAACAGAGCTTCTGCCTGAGTGGGTAACTAAGAGCGCTTTATACTTAGCTTTAGTTGGCGCTACTGTTGTTATCTTGGCTGTTGCTTTCTTAACCATTTAAGGAGAATTCACAAATGCGTCAATTCCTTCCAACTCGCTCAGACGAGCCAATGTACTGGTTAATGTTCGGTGCTGGTGGCATGGTAGCGGCTATTGTATTACCTGCAATCATGGTAGTTCTGATTGCAGCTGGTTTAACCAGCTCAGATCTTCAGCACTGTGTATTAAACTTAGGCCAGGTTTACAGCATTTTCAGTAACTGGTTCCTAAGCTTATGCGTATTTGGTGTTGTTTTCTTATTAAGCTTCTACGCTTTACACAGAATGCACCACTCAAGCCATGATTTTGGTATTCACTCAAAACTAACATGGTACATTGCATATGGTACTGCTGCTGCAATATCATTTATTTCACTTGGTTTACAGTTCTTAATGTATGTTAAGTTCTTTTAAATAAAAGAAAAAATTAAGTAAACATAAGTTAAAAAATCGAGCAATAAACTGCTCGATTTTTTTTGATATTGTTAACAAAATTTAACTATTATTTATTTTGAATTCTGCTATAATTTGCGTGAATTTTTACAAACTACATTCTTCAATCTTATTACTCCGCTAGGAGAGCCTAAATATGAAAAAGACTAAAATGGTCTGCACTATCGGTCCTAAATCCGAGAAGCGCGAAATTATGGAAACCTTACTAAACTCAGGCATGAACGTAATGCGTCTGAACTTCTCACACGGTGACTTTGAAGAGCACGGTGGTCGTATCACAAACATTAACGCAATCATGCAGGAAACTGGTAAAGTTTTTGCAGTTCTATTAGACACTAAAGGTCCAGAGATCAGAACCTGTGATTTAGAGAACGGCGAAGATGTTTCTTTAGTTACTGGCGATAAGATCACTTTAACTTCAGACAGCAAGTTTGTTGGTAACAAGACTAAAGTTGGTGTTACATACCCTAACTTAGCAAAAGATTTAAAAGTTGGTGCAACTGTTCTATTAGATGACGGTTTAATCGGCTTAAAGGTTATCGAGATCAATGGCGACGACGTTGTTTGTGAAGTACAGAACAACGGCGACTTAGGCGAGCACAAAGGTGTTAACCTGCCAAATACTCACATTTCTATGCCATTCTTATCAGAGAAAGATAAGGGCGACTTGTTATTCGGTATCAAACGTGGAGTTGACTTCATCGCAGCTTCATTCACTCGTACTAAGGATGACGTTTTAGATATTCGTAACTTCTTAGACGCAAATGGCGGTAACGATATCAAGATCATCTGCAAGATTGAGAACCAGGAAGGTTTAGACAACTTTGAAGATATCTTAGCAACTGCTGACGGTATCATGGTTGCTCGTGGCGATATGGGTGTTGAAATTCCAGCTCAGGAAGTTATCTTCGCTCAGAAGCACATCATCAAGCGTTGTAACCAGGTTGGTAAGCCAGTTATCACTGCAACTCAGATGTTAGATTCTATGATTAAGAATCCACGTCCTACCCGTGCTGAAGCAGGTGACGTAACTAACGCTATCTTAGACGGTACCGATGCAGTTATGTTATCAGGTGAGTCAGCAAAGGGTAAGTACCCACGTGAGGCTGTTCGCACCATGAACACCATCTGTGAGCGTACTGATGCTTACTGTGAAGAAAACCACGGCAAGGTATTCCCTGCTACTGTTTCTGCAAAGACTGTTACCGATTCAGCTTGCTTAGCTGCTGTAGAAGCTGCTGATGCTTTAAATGTACCAGTAATCGTTGTAGCAACAGAGCACGGTAATTCAGCTCGTGCTATCCGCAAGTTCAACCCTAAGGCTGAGATCTTAGCTTTAACACCTAACGTAAAGGCTGCTCGTCAGTTATGCTTAACTCGTGGTGTAATGCCTAAGATTGTTGACCGCATTTCATCAACTGATGAGTTCTTCCAGTTAGGTAAGAAGTTAGCTGTTGAGATGGGCTTAGCTAAGGCTGGCGACAAGATCATTATGGTAAACGGTGCTTTAGTTCCATCTGGAATCACCAATACCATGTCAGTTCAGACTATCTAATAGTAGTCAATTCTGAAAATATGGGGGAGCATTGCTCCCCCGTTTTATTTTAAGTAAGTGTTCTAAACCTTCTTTTACTCAACAATAGCTACCCACTTATCGTCAGCGTCAGCTCTAAAACACATCTTTAACTGTTCTTCATTATTCTTCTCAAGAGCTAAATTAGGCAACTCATCTTTACCAAAGTAGCCAATTCCTATAGTTTCGATATTGTTCTCAAAATGCCCGCTTTTTAATGAGCACTCAACAAAGATCTTACATACTCCATATGGATATAATGGAGAGTTATGCTTGGCTCTGTCCTGTACTGCAATAAGTTTTTTAACCTCGACATCAAGTCCTGCTTCTTCTTTGGTCTCTTTAATAGTGTTCTCTGATACAGACACATTGCAGTCACACCAGCCTCCTGGTAATGACCAGGTACCATTCTTTTCATGAACTAACAGGATCTTGTCATCTTTAAAGATAGCAGCTCTGGTATCAATCTTTGGAGTTTGATAGCCAATCTCATTACAGAAAAGCTCTTTTACTTTCTCAACTTTAAGATCGGATATCTGTGACATCATTTGAGCAGAGATATCTCTTATCTTTTCATAGCGTTCTTTATCAAAGACATCTTTTCCGTAAAACAATCCTGCCTGAACAATGCTTTGTAATTCTTTTGCCAAGGATATAAACAACTCGTTATCCATAAAGTTTTTCCTTGGTTTTATCTTGATGTGAAAAGATAGCTAAAATCATATCAAAAAAAATCCTGTTACTACTCAAAACATGTGATAACAGGATTATATATAAGGTAAAAAATATGAATTCCTAGTAATCAGGTGAATTTAGAATTTCCTGATTAGTCTTATCCTTAATATCCTGAGGAATCTGATCCCAGGCCTGTTTTATAGGCAGGATAAGATTAATTACTTCATCAATCTGAGACACATCCAAAGATACTGAAGCTTTTGCAAGCAACTCTTTCATATAGTCATAAAGAGCGTACATTCTGTCAAAAAGCTCCGGATTTCCTCTCTTGTCCAGAGCGGTCTGCAGACCATTGATAATACCAATGGCTTTATCGAGTCTGTTTGCCTTGTACTCAAAGTCATTGCGCAAAATAGCGCCTTTAGCCTGAGACAGGCGTTCAATCAAACCATCATACATCATCTGTATGATTCTGTGAGGATCGGCTACAGAGAGCTCAGCCTCAAGGTTTGTGCGCTTATAAGCTTTTAAATTACGTCCGTACATTTGATCTCCTGCAATCAAAAATACTCATTTACTTAATTATATTATCGTGCAAATTGAAAAAATGTTTAGCTCCAATTTACAAAACTTGTGTCCTGTAATACTTATCAGGTAATGATCTAAGTTAAAAATCACGATTTTGAAGGCTATTCTAACAGAAAAAGACATATTTTCATTTAAGACACTTTGCACAATTTGACAAGAAAATAAGCATTTTTAGAAGAATTGACAACATTTTGAAAAGATTGTGCAAATTTTATACTCTCAAGATTTTTAAAATTAAGACATAGATAAAGAGAACCATCGATTTATGGTCAAAATACTATACGAAGAAGAGGCTTATATGAGTGAAGAGCAGAAATTTGTTGTAACCGCAGGTCGTGACATTTTAGGCAAGTTAGCACCAGAGTTTGCAAAATACAACGATGACATTCTCTTTGGTGAAGTTTGGTCTGACAGCACTTTAAATTTAAAGACACGCAGCATGATCACTGTTTCTACCTTAGTTGCAAGTGGCATTACTGACAGTTCTTTAAAGTTCCATTTACAGAATGCAAAAAAGAATGGCGTATCAAAAAAGGAAATGGCAGCCATGATTACTAATGTAGCTTTCTACGCAGGATGGCCTAAGGCATGGGCAGCATTTAATATAATTAAAGACATTTATAAAGATTAAGAGGATTTTATGAAATACCCAGATAAGGCACAATTTGAAAAAGCAAATGTATTTGGTAAAGGCAATCCAAACACAGCATATGCTCAGTATTTTAAAGGTAATTCATTTTTAAACCTGTTATTAAAACCAGGTGAGCCTTTTGTTGTCGCAAACGTTACTTTTGAACCTAGTTGCAGAAATAACTGGCACGTTCATCATGCTACAAATGGTGGTGGCCAGATCTTAATCTGCACCTGTGGTGAAGGCTGGTATGTAGAAGAAGGCAAAGAACCTGTAAGTTTACGTGAAGGTTCCGTTATCTTCATTAAACCAGAGGTTAAGCACTGGCACGGCGCTAAAAAGGACAGTTACTTCTCTCATGTTGCTGTAGAAGTTCCAGGAGAAAACACTTCAAACGAATGGCTTGAAGCCGTCTCAGATGACGACTATGCAAAGTTACCATAATCTACATTGATGTTTGCCCTATTCACAAGGAGTTGTTATGAAGTTTTCAAAGCTGATTAAGTGTCTATCACTAGGAGCTATTATGAGTTTTTCAGTAAATTCATTTGCCGCTGCAAACGATATCGTTGTTTATTTCTCAGCATCAGGTAACACAAAAATTGTGGCACAGGCGTTAGCTAAAAAGTTAGATGTACAGGCTTTAGCTATTGAAGCTAAACAGGTATATACCGACGACGATTTAAATTACAGACAGGATAATTGCAGAGCTAATGTTGAGATGAAGACTCCTGATGTAAGGCCAGAGATTGCAAATGACTTGTCTGCCGTTAATGACAAAGAAAACGTATATTTAGGCTTCCCTATTTGGTGGGGTACTGCTCCAAGAATCATACAAACCTTTATTGAAAGCTATAACCTTGAGGGCAAGAACATTTACCTGTTCTGCACCTCAGGAGGAAGTTCAATCGATAAGTCATTATCAGATATGAAAGCTCTTTATCCAAAGTTAAACTTTGTAAAAGCACAGAGAATTAAGTTAGGTTCAGCTGATGCCGACATTGAAGCTTTGCTTGCAAAATAGAAAGCAAGATCCTAAAAGGATTAACTAATGACAGAGAAAGACTGAAAGATCTCTAAAATTTGACCTGAAAGTTGTAACTTTCAGGTCTTTTTTTTGAAGCGGTATGAGGCAAGGCTATGCTTTTTCGTCAAAAAGTATACCTTTAGTTTCAGTATCTTTTTTAGAAACAGAGGTATTGTCTCTCATATCCTTTAAGCGCTCAGCTAGCTTTAAGAAGTCCTCAGATGGGATCTGTCGAACCAGCTTTTCTGTATTAAGATCAGTAACCTTAACTACAGTATTCTCAGTATCTTTATCGATACTGAATGCAAGACCAATATTCTGGCGGTTCAGATCGTTTTTACGCTCTTGAATTACCTTCTCATTATGCTCCTGCATATATTTAGAGAGCTTTTTCTCTTCATTGATTTTTTTAGCAGTCTCTTTTACTACTTCATCAAGATCTGAAGCACTAGTACTCTTTGTTTCAGGATCTTTAACTGAATTAGTATTATCTTTTACTGCTTGAGTATTTTGTTTTTTTACATCATCCGCAACAGTACTGTCAGCCTTGGTTGTCTGAGTATTGGCAACATAGGCCTGATTAGCTACTGATGACATTGAATTAGAACTAGTAATAGTAATATCGCTCATAGCTAGCCTCCCCTCTTATCGAGAGGTAAAAATTTTTCTCTCCTAAGAAAAGTAATGTTACTCTTCTATCTGTACTCTATAACGGACACTTTTTTTAAAACTTTAAGTAAATTTAAAAAAATTTTGGGGAAGCTATCTTATGAGTTTTTAACCAAAATGCGCCATCGACCTTATAAGGTGATAGCGCATTTTCTATATATCGTTCTGACAGATGACCTGATCTATATGGGACAGGAACATCTACCCAAGAGGTTTAAATTAGGCTAAAAGACGTGCTGCATCAAAACCGTTTAAGTTAGCCTGAACAGCATTGCCACTTTTGGCAAACATTGCTGTGATATCAGCTACCATGTTCTTTGCATTAGATGCATCAACTTTAACAGAGCTTACTGAATCTCCACTGTGAGCTCCAGTCTGTAAATTTACAACTGATGAAGCGCCTGTATTAACCTGAGCATTACCTTTAACAGCAACATTAGCTACACTGTTAGTTGCAGTGTTGGTTGAAACAACGGCATTAGCATTTGCTACATTTGTATTTAAGTTAATCATATTCTCTTCCTCTCACTGATATTATTATATGTAATCAAACAGAGACTGTTTAGATAACATGCTGTAAATTTGACGTGAAACAGCTAGCTGATTTTGTGATTGCACTAAATCAGATGCTGCTTCAAAGGCATCAACCTCGGATACTTTTGCTTTTGACTCAGTCTTGATGTCTGATAATGACTCATTTGAATCTAAAACTGTAGTAATAGTATTCTGTCTGGCACCAATCTGACCACGGTAAGAATCGTACTGAGTCATTGCAATACCAACTGACTTTTGAACTTTAGCAATAGCTGCTGTTTTTTCAGTATTGCTCAAGGTTGGATCGTTAATCTTATTAACAATGTCTGTTAGTACATTCAGCATGTTGTCAGTATTAGGAGGATCAAGTTCAACACTGATAGTGCCAACATAGTTCGCATCTCCTAAAGTAAACTCCATGCCCTTAACATTGATAGTACCGTTAGACTTATCAACCTCACCCTGCTCTATCACCTGACCGTTCTGATCTAATAGAGAGAACGCACCATCTGGAGTTACGTTAACAGTCAAAGTATTATTAGCACCTAAAGCACTTGAGTAATACTGTTCATATAAATCACCAAAATCTCCATATGAACTAATTACTGCACTTGAAATACCTGGATTACCAGTAACTGTCATAGAGTCAGCAGTACGGCAGTTCTCAAAAATATCCAAACCTGAATCTGATACCTGAACAGTAACACTTGGTGATACTAAAACACTTCTGGTTGAACCATCAGCCTGACACTTATAATGACCATCAGAGGTTAAAGTGTAGGTTGGTACATCTGATTTAGCACCAGAGAAAATGTACTCACCTTCAGTATTCTGAGTATTCATCAAGTCATATAAGTGATCACGAGTCTGAGCAATTTCAGCTGCTAGAGCCTTTAAGCTACTATCATCATTTGAGCTGTCAACACACTGAATGAGACGGGTGTTGATGCTTGACAGTGCTGACCACATTGACTGCAGAGAGGTTTCCTCTTCAGATAGAGTATTAGCAGCTAAACCACCGTCTTTAGAGTACTGATCATAAGCTGCAATAGCACCTTCATATTTAACCTTGGATGCCATACCGGATGGATTTTCACCAGCAGTATTGAACTTTAAACCGGTATTGTAGCGTTTTGCCGAATCATCTACAGTTGAGTTAGCCTTCTGAATGTAGGTGAGGCTACTGGTAAACTGCATTGTTGTTGAAATTCTCATTTAGCAGCCTCCTTTAGAATGAACTGATTAGAGAGTTGAAAATAGTCTGTGAAGCTTCGATGATCTTTGCACATGCCTGATAGGTCTGCTGATACATCAGTAAATTTGTTGCTTCTTCATCAAGGTTTACGCCTGCATCTGACTGATAAAGTTTGGTGGTTTGCTCAAGCTTGGCAGTAGCAGCTTCTTCATTAGCACTAGCGGTGGTAATTGATGCACCTAATTCTGCTAATAGGTTTGCGTAACCGTCATTAAAGGTAGTAGTCTTTGATGAACCTGTAGTTCTGGTAATGTTCTTGCTTCTAATCTGGATTAGAGCAGTACCATTGGAGTTATCAGCCTGACCACCTTCATTTATTTCAATTGAGAACTTATCCTCTTCTTTTACAGTACCGCTAATGGTGATGTCATAGCCATAATCCTTTAAAGGAGTATTGGTATAGGTACCAGTTGCATTGTCATAAGTCACTGCATTAGCTAATACATTAGTACCGTTACAAGAAGCTGGAGCTCTACCTAAGATTGCACCATTTGAATCTTTAACTACATAGTTGCCGTCAGCATCAATTACGATGTTAGTTGGCGCACCTGCATTAAATACAGGCTTACCATCAGCGCCTACTGATACACCATAGTCTGCGCCAGTATTTGAACATCTTGAAAGGGATGCGGTTGCATTACCGTAATTGTTTGAAGCTGTACGTGTTCTTACAGCTGAAGCAAAGGCAAAATCCTCTGGTTTTGATACATTTGACTTAATATCAGTACCAACCATTAAAGTAGGCTGTACGTAGAAAGTTGTACCTTCACCTTTTAAAGTACCAAAGTCTTTATTAAATGATAAAGTGATACCATAATCATCTAAACTTACAGAGGTAGCATTATCAGGGATATTACCAATCTCATTGGTGATATCAACTCTCCTGTCATCTGCATCGACCTTGTAAATGTGCATTTCTCCGCCATTGAAAGACACCTGGAAAGAGTAGCTCTGCACATTTGAGCCCTGGTTCTCATTGAATGAGAAAGCGATGCTGTTATCTGGATTATCTGATCTGCCAAAACCGCCAGGAATTGTCAAAAGATCGCCACCTGCGATATCTTCTAGAGTGAAACCTGCTTTGTTCTGAACATTTAAAGCATCAGCTAAAGAAACCATAGCCTTACCAAGCTCACGCATGGTTGCACGGATTTCTTTGGTAGAATTTAAATAACCACCTAAAGAACCGCCGATGTTATCACTTGATAACTTTACATGACTCTTATCTTTACCTGAGTCATAAATGCTGTCATAGGTAAGATAGATATCGCTTTTAGTTACATCAAACTTGTTCTGTTCTTGAGTTAACTTTGCATAAACATCGCCGTTTGCAAGTAACATACCTGAGTCCATATAGACTTCATAGGTACCGTCCTGCTGCTGTTTTACGTTAAGACCTACATAGCTTGACAGATTATTGATTAAACGATCGCGTTCATCTAACATCTGCATATAGATTTCATTGTTAGTTGCATTATCAGAAATACTTAAAGTTCTGATCTGATCGTTAATCTTGCAGATTGACTCTGTCAAAGAATTGATGTCATTTACGTTGTCTGAAATCTGGTTATTAACTGTATTTAAAGACTCAAGCATAGAGTTGTTAGCTGAATTTGCTCTTTCAACTAAGTTCTCTAATTGAGCTTTAGCAGCTGATCTGTTAGCAGAAGAGGTAGGGTTATTAACTGCTGTTGATAATTCATCAAATACAGATGTTGCTGCATTAGCAATAGACATGGTTGAATCAGACAGAACCTTATCTGCTGTATCCATACCTTCTTTATAAGCAGAATAGTAAGCTTTAGTACCAGTATCAGTGAACATCTGACGCTGTACATACTGGTCATAAACACGTCTGGTATAGGTTGCGCCCACGCCCCAGTCTACACATGAAGTGTATGTCTGAGTTTCTTTACGAACGTAACCGTCGGTGTTTACATTATTGATGTTGTTAGAAGTAGCATTAAGCAACTTCTGACTGTTTAAAACACCATATTTACCAGTTAGGATTAAATCGACTGACATTTTATGACCCCTTTATGGCACTGCCAAGTAATTGGCAACTAATTGCCTTTTTTCCTCTTCAATATATCCATATGCTATTTGTATGCCATAAATGCAATTTTGCGTGAAATTTTTTTAAGTTTGTCTGCATAGTTAGGATCGGTAGCGTATCCAGCTCTTTGAATTTCCTCAAAATAATCATCAGGAGAGTAACTTTTACCGACTGCTTTTTCGTATCTTGGATTCTCTTTGATGAACTTTAAATAATCCTTCATACTGTCTAAAACGTCAGAATATTTTCTAAAGGAGCTGACCTCACTTACAAACTTACCGTTTTCAAATTCAGGAGATGCAAGTTTCTCGCTCTCACCTGTCCAGGATGAATTTGCTTTAATACCGTAATAGTTGTTACCGGCAGAGACATGTTGTCCCCATCCGGTCTCAAGAGCTGCCTGAGCTACCAGTACTAATGGATTAAAGCCTAAGCCTTCGACTGCCTTTAGAGCATAAGGCATCATCTTTTCGACGAATTCTTCTTGTGATTCAAAGCTTGACATAGTATTAGGATCAGGCAAGCCTTCATACATCTTACGCAATGAGGTAATACTGCCCTTAGCATCAATGTGGCTGTCCATGAATTGACTTGCGCTGATGTTAGAACCTTTAATGTAAGAGCCCTGCTGATTGCCGGAGACTGACATCTTATCAAGCTCTTTCATGAGTTCCTTACCCTCATCGCCTAAGGATTTGGCAAACTGTTTTGTCAACAAATAAGTAATAGAGTTTTTGTTCATACCCTCTTTTGAGGTCATGGTGGACACGTTCTGCTGAGCTAACATATCCTCAAAGAAACCTGAATATTTTGAATGCAGAGGTGAATCAGGATTGATGGTGTCGTTTGACTGACGCATGGCATCAACCCAGTACTGATTTAAAATTGACTGGAACTGTTCTGCTGCAGCCTTTAAAGCCAGAGCCTGAGACTTTTTGTCGCCCTGACCGAGCTCTCTTAACTTTCTTAAGTTACGGTGATCGCTGACAAGTCCCATGTCAGGACCTTTGTCTGTGGAAATCATTAAATCATCACTCATAACACACCCGGTTCAATTATCAGTTTATTGACTGTATTACTGTTACAGATACAGTAAAGCAATTAGTGTGCCATCTGAAGATTATCATTAGCAGGATGTGTGTACTGACAGTGCTGAATTTCCATGCATCTTAAAAAAATCTGACTGCAGAAATTCAGTAACACAGCTCAAACAGGCACATTTATCATTGAACTTACAGGTAATAATCAATAAAATGACCGGAGTTTATATTTCTCATATCAGCCTAATAAGATGATGTCTACTTTCAGGAACTAATCTGCAGTGGTTAACCTTTGGAAACTACCTTTATCCACAGTTTCACTCATCACACTGGCAAAAGTAAAATTTAACAGCGGCGCATTTTAATATTCAGAATCAGTTTATCTTTTCACTATAAGAGACAGTTCTGCAAAAAATATAATCTTAATGCAGTTTTACGTGAGGATGTGATCTCTATAAAATTCCTTTTTTCAAACTTAAGATATGCTTTTACTGCTTTTATCTGTAGCAGGTTCTTCCATTACCACCTGTATAAAAGCGTTTTCTGCAGATTAAAGCACATGACGTTTAAGCAAAATAATAATTTACAGTCAGCAAAATCAGATTTATATGTCAGAGAACATTTCTTTTAAAAGAGACGAAATCATCCCCTTTTTAAAGCAGTTGTCAAGAATGTTCACCTATGTGAGTCTTCTTGATGTTGCTGCCGGAAAAAAGTACATAACAGCAGAGAACGGTGAACTCAAAACCGTTTCTGTAGGCGAGGACGCGAGCAACCCCGACAGCATCACCATGCGGGCCCTGAATGGAAAGACTCAAATCAACAAGTTTGAGTTTTTAAAACAGAATATCTTTTTTGTAACCGCAAAATACATTCTTATTGAAAGCAGGGAGTATGTTCTTGAATCAGTTTCCATGATCAATAACGATTCTCTGTTCAAGGATTTTGGAAAGAATGATTTTATCAGACTGTTCAACGAGTACAGTGACGAAAACTACCGAGATCCGCTGACGACCTGTTACAACCGTCGCTATTATGACGATCAGAAACAGGCCCTGCAGAAAGCCACAGCCATTGCCAGAATCGATCTTGATCTGTACAGGCAGATCAGGGAAACCTACGGACCTATGGTTACAGAGGCTGCATTAAAGACACTTGGAATCACCATACAGAAATGTGTCAGAAAAACCGATTCGGTTATTTATCTTGAAGGCGAGAAGTTCCTAATATTCTTCTACGGCATGAAACAGCCTGTATTAAAAGGAAAACTTGAGGAAATCAGATCTGCAATACAGAGAACGGTTATTCCTCAGCATCCTGCTGTAAAGCTCAGTATAAGCATAGGCGGATATTTTTCTGAGAAGATCTCGATAAATGATATTACCAAAGCCCAGAAACTTCTAGATGAGGCCAGATTGCATTTAAATTTTGTTGTTGTAAATTAGCCTGACACACTAACGGCACCATAGAAAATCAGTTACTTTGACTTTTCTGCACAAACTGCTTTAAGGCTGCAGCCATACACATTCTCTCCGTCATCAGGCTGAACCTTATTTTCAGTCAGTTTTCTCTAGCGCAGAGTCTATCCTTTATGCCCGAATATTCCAAAACACACTATGTTCTCAAAAACAGTCACAAAAAAAAGTTTTCTAAACCTCATTAAAAACTCTCTTTTGTGTTATTCAGGGTAAAAGCACCTGCCCCCTGAAAGTAAAAGCGGCAGCCTTACTGGCTGCCGTTCAATGTTGATACCTTAGAAAAATTTAGCAGATAACTCAGTATGCCTTTACTGGAAGAGCAATCTTCTCAAAGGTAACTTCCTTTACGTTCTCCCTGTCCTTTACAGAAACAATCTTTCCTGAATAAAGGTATGGAGTAAAGATGGTATCATCACTGTTTACAGGAGCAAAGTAGAGCTTTACCCTGTTTTCAGCGCGGCATTTGTCATCAGAGCAGGCATTTGCTCTGATGGCGTTGGACAGAATTGTACCGATAAGAGCATGCTCGGTTGAATGGAAACCGTTTCTCCAGAAGAAGGTTTTTAGACCGAAATGATTTAACTCACCGTACTGTCTGTCAACATAATCATTCACCCATGGTCTTAGAGTATCTTGCAGCTCATAGTCACCTGTAAGAGCAAGTGTCAGAGCTGACTGATCAAGTTCAGCATACTCCCACCAGGAGGCATCCTTCTTTAGAAGATCGCCATACCAGTTTGTGTGTTCATCTGTTTGGGCACTATGTAAGGTTGTGAGCATACCGTGTTTTGCAAACTCTTTAAGCTTTTCATTACCGGTCATGCAGGCTACAAGGTATTCCATCCAGAAAGCCTTGACGGTGTGACCGTTGTCAAGATGGCGTCCCTTTTTAAGATCAAAGCATGACTTGTTGTCAATACAGCCGAAGAAGCGGTTTCTATCTTTGTTGTAGAAATGGTTGTTGATGCTGTCAACGGTCTTATCAAGATCAGCTACAAAGGCCTTTTTATCATCTTGAGGGATCAGTCTTAATGTCAGAACCATATAGGCATTTATCTGATCTAAAAGAGCCACAAGCTCCTTCTGAGTGGTTTTGTCTGATTTTGAATCCTCAAGACACCATCTCATAAGATCTGCCTTTTCATCAAAATAGGTGTCATAAATATACTTTTCTGAATCCATGATAACCTTAATCACCTCAGGATCATGGGTAAGATAGGCGTTCATGGCAAGACCCACGAGTGCATAGCTCAGATCCTGAGAGGTTCTCTGAAGTCTCTTTACAGGAAGAGCATGGTCATCAGCAGTTAAAGGCTTGCCTTGTTTCATGAGGGAGTAGAATCCGCCTTCAGGATCACGTGCATTCTTGAGAAGAAAATCCACACCGGCTTTGTGCAGTTTTAAAGCTTGTTCATCACCTGTAAGGTTGAAGAGAACACCGTAGGCAAAGGTCTGTCTGGCCTGCATTCTCACAAAATCAATACCTGAAAGCTCCAGCATGTTTCCTAAATTACTTTCCCCTTTGCAACTTTTCTGATTGCGCAAAGTACCGTCATCACATCTCCAGGTAGGAAAATTACCAAGAGGCACACCCTGAGCATCAGGATGCATCCAGTATTTTGCAAGAACTGATGTGTGCTCTGCCCACTGCGCAGCAGTTGGAAGATATTCAAGGTTCTGTTCTGCAGCGAAGGATACAGAGGATAAAAGGATAAGAGATGATGCTATCAGATTTTTGAGCTTTGCCATTTTATGTCAGGCCTCCAGGTGTGTACTCAGCATACACATACTTAAAAGAGATAAAAATTTTGTAACATTATTCTGGACATTAAACGAATATATGCACTGATACTTCAGTAAGTATCAGTACATATTATTTACTGTCAGCATTTAGCATTTTAGTATTATAAAAATCTTTTTCTTTCAGTATCCCACTTATTTTTTAACACAATCCTATTATTTTGTAAAAATTAATAGTAACAGGCAGTAAAAAGACATTCAAAACGGGCAGTATTCAATCATAAATACCATTCTGACACAGCGTTTACCTGATGATTTGTCAAAATAAAAGCTGATAGGGAGGAGTAAACTTTTTGTGAAGTCAGGGAGGTGTTTTTTCAATTTTTTGACGGTGGAATGAACTGATTCAGTCAGAAAAATTTATGTAAAATAAATTATCCACAATTATGCAACAGTCCGAAATATATGCTCTTTTTTTGTGGATATATAAATAAAATCACAATACGGATCACAAATATATTTTAATGATCCCCAAAATAAAACTAAATATTGTCAAATTTTTGTCGATATCTTCCGTATGTAGTATGATATCAGTAATTATATTTAATAATAAAAATCAGTATCACTATAAGAGCAGGGAAAACTGCTTTTGTATAAATAAGATGTTTCATTCGGTGTAATTATGAAATTTTCTGGAAACCTCCTGATCCTCGAAAAAGACAGCCAGAAGCGCCAGTCGCTCGAAACCATATTCTCATTTTTAGGTTTGGTCTGTCAGAGTGGCGATGCTGCCGACTGCCTGTCATACTTTGAGGCTGAGGATGCAAATGTTGACTACTGCGTGCTCGGGGACGTCGACTCTCTAGACTGCAGAAAGCTGTTAAAGGAACATAAGGATACAGCCTTTCTTTTATGCACCTCAAAGTGCAGTGAGGATTTGAGCTCATGCGCAAACCTTATGGGAACCATAAGCAATGATCCAAACTATGATGAGATCATCTCTCTGCTTCACTACTGCCAGTCCTTCAGGACCATGCGCAGATATTCCAGAAAATCAGGTGACGGTGCTGCAGCCCTCATCAAGATGTTAGTGGGTCAAGGCAAAGCAATTACAAATGTTCGTCGCTTAATTGAGCAGGTAGCATCTACTGATGCCTCAGTACTTATCTTAGGTGAATCAGGTACTGGTAAAGAGGTGGTAGCTCGTGCAATTCATGAGTTATCTAACCGTAAAAATAAAGCTTTCGTTCCCGTAAACTGCGGTGCTATCCCAGGTGAATTACTAGAGTCAGAATTATTCGGTCATGAAAAAGGTGCATTTACTGGTGCCATCAGTGCTCATGAAGGTCGTTTTGAATTAGCTGAAGGCGGTACCATCTTCCTAGATGAAATCGGTGATATGCCTTTACAGATGCAGGTAAAGTTACTGCGTGTACTTCAAGAAAGACAATTTGAAAGAGTAGGTTCAAACAAACCAATTAAAGCTGATGTAAGAGTAATTGCTGCAACCCATCAGAATCTAGAAAAGATGGTCGCTGAAAAGACCTTCAGACAGGATCTTTACTACAGACTTAATGTCTTCCCAATTGATACACCTCCACTGCGTGACAGAACCGATGATATTCCCCTGTTAGTTCAGGAGCTTGTAAACCGTCACGGCAAGGAGCAAAAGGCCTCAATCAGATTTACTCAAAGAGCTATGTTACAGCTTATGTCTTGCCCATGGCCTGGCAATGTTAGAGAGTTATCTAACTTAGTTGAAAGATTACTAATCTTACATCCAAACGAAATTGTGGATGTTGATGATCTGCCTGTATCCTACAGAGGAGGCCAGCTCGAAGACGATCCCTACGCCGAGCGTATGGCACTTCTTGACAGTTTCTCCGTTCCGCTGCCAGGAGACGAGGTTCAAGAGGATTTTGATGTTGAGGAAGCCGACAGCAAGCCTATTGATCTTCCGCCTCTTCCTGTCATCGAAGGTGAGAACGATATGGCTCAGGCCTTTATGCCGACACTGTCTCCTGATGGCATCAACCTCAAGGATATGGTTTCAAACATTGAAATCAATATGATTAAGCAGGCTTTAGGACAAAGTAACGGTGTTGTTGCAAAAGCTTCTGAAATATTAGGCTTACGTCGCACAACTTTAGTTGAAAAAATGAAAAAATATGGCATCGTAGCCTCAAACTAAGGATTGGTCATGGATATTAAGCAGTCAATTTCAGAATTATTAAAAGATAAAACAATTCTAGTTACTGGTGGTACTGGCTCTTTTGGTAACAAATTCATCAAAACTGTCTTAGATGAGTACCCTGTAAAAAAGGTTATTGTCTATTCTAGAGACGAATTAAAACAGTATGAAATGCAACAAAGACTTGCTAAATATTCCAGCAAGATGCGCTATTTCATCGGTGATGTTCGTGATCTGACAAGATTAAATCTTGCAATGAAAGGAGTGGACATTGTGGTTCACGCAGCAGCCATCAAACAGGTACCAGCTGCCGAATACAATCCAATGGAATGTATTAAGACCAATATCAACGGTGCTGAAAATGTTATTGAAGCTGCTATGGCTAATGACATTGAAAAAGTAGTTGCTCTTTCAACAGATAAAGCTGCTAATCCAATCAACCTTTATGGTGCAACCAAGCTTTGTTCTGATAAGTTATTTACAGCTGCAAATAACTTAGTAGGTTCAGGTAGAACTAGATTTGCTGTGGTTCGTTACGGTAATGTTTCAGGGTCTCGTGGCTCTGTAGTACCTTTCTTTAAGAAACTACTTGCTGAAAAAGCAGAGTTTATTCCTATCACCGATATGAAGATGACACGCTTTTGGATCTCATTAGAGCAGGGGGTTAACTTCGTATTAAAGACCTTAGTCAGAATGCACGGTGGCGAAGTTTTTGTACCTAAGATCCCTTCAATTAATATTGTGGATTTGGCTACAGCCATCGCACCAAATCTTCCACAAAAAGAAGTAGGCATCCGTCCAGGCGAAAAGATCCATGAACTTATGTGTCCTAAAGATGATTCAATGCATGTAATTGAGTTTAACGACTTCTTTATCATTCGTCCTTCAATTACATTTAATAGCAGATCATCTGATTGCTATAAAACTACCATGCTAGGTGAACAGGGAAAGCCTGTAGAACTTGGCTTTGAGTACAATTCAAAAAATAATCCTAACTTCTTAAATGTAGAAGAAATTAGAGACTTTTTACAAAAACAGGAAAAGTAAATGATACCTTACAGCACTCAGACAATTGAATATGATGATCTGGAGGCTGTAAGAGATGTTCTTACTTCTCCATTTCTCACTTGCGGTCCTAAAATCACCGAATTTGAAGACAAAGTTTGTACCTATACAGGTGCCAACTTTGCTGTAGGTGTTAATTCTTGTACTTCAGCTTTGCACCTTGCCATGATTGCTTTAGGTGTATCTAAAGGCGACAGAGTCTTTGTAAGTGCAATTAGCTTTGTAGCCTCATCTAACTGCGCCCGTTATCAGGGAGCTGATGTTGACTTTATCGATGTTGATAAATTTACAGGTAACCTTGATGTTGATAGCTTAGAACAGATGCTCATTGATGCTGACAAAGAACATAGATTACCAAAGGTTGTGGTTGCAGTTCACCTTTCAGGTAGAGCTGTTGATCTTGAAAGAATAGCTAAGCTAAAAGCTAAATACGGATTTTATCTAGTTGAAGATGCAGCTCATGCTTTTGGTGCGATTTATCATGACACTATGATAGGCTCCTGTAAGTTCTCTGATATTACTGTCTTAAGTTTCCATCCTGTAAAAATCATTACAACAGCAGAAGGAGGCATGTGCCTTACCAATAATGAAAATTTGTATAAGCTCATGCGCAAATTCTCAACTCATGGTATTGAGCATAATCTTGATGCTCTTGAGAACAAAGATATGCCTGCTTACTATTATGAAATGCAGGATTTAGGCTTCAACTACCGTCTGTCAGATTTGCAGGCAGCATTAGGTATTTCACAATTAGCTAAAGTTGATGAACTCTTAAGAAAACGCCGTGAGATTGCTCATGATTATCAAGAGATTTTAGGTGACAATGAGAATTTGACCTTACCTGTAGCTGATACTCCTGAATCAATAAGTTCTTGGCATCTCTATCAGGTAGGTATTAAAGGAGACTTTAGAGATACTGTCTATAAAACTTTAAGATCACGTGGCATCGGGGTTCAAATCCATTACTTACCAATTTATGATCATCCTTACTACAAGAAACTAAAAGACTACCCTCTCTTAGATGGTGCAGAGTATTTCTTTAAACATACTCTATCAATTCCTTTATATCCTAATTTAAAGAAACTTGATATGCAGATGGTAGCAGCTACTCTTCAAAGCGTTGTAGATAACCTTACTGAGTAAACTCTTTGTATGTAAGTTCACAGGTATGTTTTTATGAGTAAAATTGCAGTTATTCCTGCTCGTGGCGGTTCTAAAAGAATTCCTTTAAAAAACATTAAAGAGTTCAATGGCTCTCCTCTTATCAGTTATTCAATCAAGGCTGCCTTAGAAAGTAAACTTTTTGATAAAGTCGTAATTTCAACCGATGATGAAAAAATAGCTTCAGTTGCTAAATCTTTTGGAGCAGAAGTCCCTTTTTTAAGAGATAAATCTCTGGCTGATGACTTTACAGGTACCTTTGCAGTTGTCAAAGATGCTTATCTGAAGCTAAAAAACTTTTTTTCATCTTTAGATACTGTCTGCTGTATTTATGCAACAGCGCCTCTTTTAAAAGCGAAACATTTACAAGAAGCCTACAACCTCATGCAAAATGCTCAGGCTAAATCTGTTATCAGTATCTGTGAATTTCCTTTTCCTATTCAAAGAGCTTTTGTCAAAGATGACAATGGCAACTTGTCATATCGTGAGCCTAAATATGCGCCTATGAGATCTCAGGATCTGCAAAAGTGTTATCAGGACTGTGGCTTATTCTATTTTTATGACAAATCCTGTTTTGAGGATGCTAAAGGCCATCTGTCTATTGGCTATGAAATGCCTCGTCATCGTGTCATCGATATCGATACTCCTGAGGATTGGGATTATGCCTGTGCTATGGCAAAAGCTGTTGAAGAGCTTAAGCTTGATTAAACTTATGTCTTTAATTTAATTAAAAATGACTAATGCAAAACCTACCATCGTGGCAGTATTAAAAGCTGATGAAATCATCGGTACTGGTCACTTAATGAGAGTAAAAACAATCGTTAATTACTTTAAAGATTATAACCTTGCGCTTGTAGGTGACTCCCTATCTGAAGCTTTGCTACCTCTGTGCACAGAGTTTTCTGAAATTACCGTAACTTCTAAAGATAAACTCGCATCATATGTATTAGCACTTCATCCTGCACTTTGCATCGTTGATCATTACTATTTAGATGCAAGCTTTGAAGAACAACTCTACCCTTATACTAAAGTAGTTGTAATTGACGATCTAGTTAACAGAAAACATCAATGTCATATGCTCTTTGATTCTTGGGTACTAAGACAGGATAAAGAATACCAGTCATTAGTTAACAAGGATTGTATTCTTTGCGTAGGTCATGACTACAACTATGTAAAAGAAGCTTTTTCAAAACTGCCCCACACAGTATCAAAAACTGGTCGACCTCGAGTTTTAGTTAACTTTGGAGGCTCAGATCCGGCCCATGCCTGTCTCAATACTGCAGTAGGTATTAAAAATGGTAATTTAAATCAGGATTATGAATTTACCATTCTCTCAGGGATGTCTAATCCAGATCATGACAAAATTAAAGGCTTACTCTCTACACTTGATGGCGTCATTGTGCAAAGACATTGCTCTGATATGCCTATCCTCTTTTCAAATATCGATCTTGCAATAGGTGCTGCAGGTGGGATGAACACAGAACGAAACGTAGCAGGAATTCCCTCGATAGTTGTTGAGATTGCTGACAACCAAAAAGGTGTTTGCTCATTCATTAAAAAGTACAACTTAGGTGAGTGTCTAAATGTTGAAGACTTAAAAGATCCGGTTATCGTCAACGCAACATTACAAAATCTAATCGCAAATAGATCAATTTACACACACAACTGTCAGAAGCTTTATTCAAAAAATGGCATTTTAAATGTTGTGAAAAACATCAAAAAATTATTAACAATGTATTAAACAAATACATAAAGATACCAAAACATCCCACTTACCAAAATGTTCACTATATTATTCAATTAAATCAAGGAATTATTTTTAGGAAGGAATTTTTGAGAATAAGGCTGTGTGCGAAAAAAAAGTGCACACAGCTGTCAATTCACCTTTATGAAAGCTATCATCTTAATGGTTCATTTGGGGAATGAAAACCATCTAAACTACATAGCAACGTCATAATAGCAAAATCACCCTAGCTAAAATGAGATATTCATCACATTTTCTGTTTGCGGTACATAATTAGGCTTAAATCACATTTTAAAAATAATATTTAAACTCATTGTAATCGTTTACATATTTTTTTACATTTATCCCTAATACCTATAACTTTGTATATATTACATCTAATGTATTAAACAATTATATTTAAAAATAACCAAAGTAATCAGATACTAAAGCTCTTCAGAGCCTTCTAAATGTAAAGGTAATTGCCAGTCAATAGGCTTTTTATGATGAGCTATTAGATACTTATTTGCTGCAGAAAAATGGTGGCATCCAAAGAAACCACGACTTGCAGACAGAGGACTTGGATGAGCAGCTCGCAATACGCAATGTTTAAATTGATCAATTTGCGCACCTTTTTGTTGTGCTGGTTTTCCCCACAACATGAAGACGATATTCTCACATCTGTCGTTAATGGCTCTGATAACGCCATCAGTAAATTCTTCCCAACCCTGATGCTGATGAGAATTAGACTCTCCACAATCAACTGTTAACACAGAGTTTAATAAAAGTACGCCTTGTCTTGCCCATGGAATTAAATTGCCATGATCTGGAGCTTGAAAGCCAGGAATATCAGTACTTAATTCTTTATAAATGTTCTGTAAGGAACGTGGTATTTCAATACCTACATTTACAGAAAAAGACAGCCCCATGGCAAAGCCTGGAGTCTGGTAAGGATCCTGCCCTAAGATAACTACTTTTAACTTATCAAAGGGAGTATAGGCAAAAGCATTAAAGATATCCTTTTGGGGAGGAAATACTGTGACTCCCTGCTCCCTTCTTGCCTTTTGAAAAGCATAAGCATGTTTAAAGGTTTCAGTGTTTTTTAAAGGTCCAATGATATCTTTCCAATTAGCCATGTCTGCTCCAAAACAGTTATTTGTATCAGATAATAATATATATCATCACTAAGTTTCATATAAGAATAGTGTTGTATTGTATAATGACATCTAGAATGTGTGAAATAAATGCCAAGAATTCATGCATTACTGTCTATGATCTGTAAGAATAACAAAATTTATGCAGATTATGCTTTTTTTAAGGAGACTCAAATGCAATCATCAAATCCTGCCATCTCTGTCATCAGAAAAAATGCAGGTGTATACAACTTCGGTGGAACTGAAGCTGGTGCAACCATTTCTGGTACTACAACCAAATCAATTGTGTTAGTAGCACTAACCTTGATCATTGGCTACTTTGCAATGAATTACACCATAAACTCTGTCTATACCACAGGTCAGGTACCTAATGGTTTAATGTTAGGTTCTGTAATTCTAGGCTTTATTGTAGCTTTAGTAACCATCTTCAAGCCAACAGCCGCACCTATCACAGCTCCAATCTATGCTGTTTTAGAAGGTGGTGCTTTAGGCTCTTTATCAGGTATTTTTGAAATCCAGTACCCCGGTATTGTCTCAACTGCTGTGATGTCTACATTTGTAGTAGTTATGACTATGCTTGCTTTATGGAAGTTTAAGATCATTGTGCCAACACAGCGTTTCCGTTCAATCATCACTGGTGCTATTGGCGGTATCTGCGTTCTTTACATTGCAAACATGATTTTCTCACTATTTGGCGCTAACTTAATTCCTCAGACAGGACCAATCTCAATCATCGTTTCATTAGTAGTTTGCACCGTTGCAGCATTCAGCTTAGTTTTAGACTTCGAGAACATTCAGGTAAGCGTAGATGAAGGTCTACCAAAGTACTTTGAGTACTACAATGCATTCTCATTATTAGTAACCATTTGCTGGTTATATGTTGAGATCTTAAAGTTATTATCAAAGAGAGATAACTAATCTTCTCCTTTAAGATACAAATCGACAAAAAGAGAGCCTTAGGCTCTCTTTTTTCTTTGTCATACAATTAAGTTATCAGCACAGGATCGGTTACCGATACCTTAAAGAGTGTATAGCCTACAACAGTACCTTCAATTACCTTAATATCGCCTACTTGCAAGCTATCTAAAACATTAACCCCGCCCTTATCAAGTGTAAATTTAACATTGCGTAAGCCATAACTGTCAGCTGACATTTCAACAAAAGGTTCGTCACCTAAAACAGAAATCTTACTGCTCTTTCCTTTAATGCACAGACGTCTGTCTTTATAGACATCATCAGCTTTTTCTTCATTTAGCTCATAGTCAGTCATGATCCTGTCAGCGGAAACTACTACAGCCTTTGCTACAGGATCTGTATCTGTAACAGGAGAGCTTCCTACTACAGCATCTTTACTGTCGTCTTTTTCACTCATTACAGGTGAGCTCTTACTGTTAAGAGCTACACTCATGTTGACGTCAAACGCATCAACTTGACTTGGAGCTTCTGTTCTAGGAGTTTCTCTATTACCTGAGTATGTTCATTTACTATCGGTACTAGTATCATCTAGTGGCTTATAGGCTTCACCAGCATAAAAGCCTACTATAGCGATAGCTTTTGAGATACTGATTTTATTGTTTTGACGTGTAAGATCTGAGGCGCACTTTATGAGATCATCATCTGTAAAACCGTCACCAGAACCTTCTACAGAGGACACAATCTTATCAATGCATGGTTTTACAATAGATCTTATTTCATCATCAAAAGAAGCATAGACCACACAAGGATAGGGTTCTGATAGAGCAAATATCAGTATAGATAACTTTTTCATAAAGCCCTCCTAGAGGTCAAACATACGTAGGTCTCATCTTTGTCTTAATTTTCCATTTATTATGTTTGTTGCACTCATTCTTATAATTTTAATCTGTTATCTCTGTAAGATGATTTATGTGATGACTTACATCATCACGCCTTTTTCCCTAGTTCTATGTTGTTTTCATTTTATGAAGATTTAACCTCACATTTCAAACATGGTGCTTTTACCTAAATTTTAAAATTACTAAAAATCAAGGAATTAGAAAGGAGCTGGCAAAATTGTCTTTTTAAATGCTCGGATTTAAAGCTCGCTGCACAAAATTGCATGAGAATTTTCATCTAAATAGAGCTGTTTTATAAGAGATATTAAGATGTGTCAATAAATAAAAGCAAAGAATTGCTGTTAGTAAACAGCTTTTAAGCGGATAACCTAGCTGAGATTGGCTCAAATTAGTGTACTTAACACAAAAGATTAAACCTTTTTATAAATCTCTTGTCTAAAAGCGTTGTTTATGAATAAAAAGCGACTTTAAACCGCTTATCTTTTTTATTTCTGTGAATTTTAATCAAAGGACTCGATCTGTTTTAAAGCTTATTCAAACTACATATTTCTTTAACTTCAAACAATTGTTTTCTTAAAAGTAAGAAATTTTTTAAACAAAATTTGATAAAAATGAATACCATAAAAAAATTTATACCAACACTTGCTGATTTCAACTTAAAAGCAATTTTTACAAAACTACGTAACCTTACCTTGCCTTGGTATGTAGTTTTCTATGCTGTTACTATCTATTATGCAACTGTATTAAATGTACAGATATTAAGTCACTTTTACAGAATCTTAGACGACTCTGATAATGTTTCATTTATATTCTCGCTCACACCGCCTTTAGTGTTGTTTTCAGCACTATCAATTATCTTTTTATGCTTCTTATTTAAATATGTCTTTAAAGTAGCATTAGGTATTCTAATCATAGCCGGAGCTATCACCGGTCATTTTGCCTACAGATATGGAACCATTTTTGACTATGACATGATGATAAATCTTCTGCAAACCCATACAGGAGAAGCAAAATCATACATTTCATTTGAGTCAATTTTTAATGCAGTTGTCTTTGGCGTGATCCCTGCCTTAATTTTATGGATTGTAAAAATCAGATGGCCTAAGACTATCTTAAGAGCCTTCTTAGGCAGAGTTCTAATTTTTGCTGTTGCGCTTTTAACTATTGTTGGCATTGGTAGTGCTTATTATCAGAACTATGCCTCAATTGGCAGAAACAATCCAATTTTAAGAAAGGAAATCTCTCCTTATAACTTTGTATGGTTTGGTTATAAAGCACTAAAAGATACCTATTTCCCAACCAAGGTTGAATTTAAGAAATTAGCTGGCGATTCAATTATCGATAATCCAGAGGAAAGACCTGAGATCTTTGTAGTAGTTTTAGGTGAAACTGCTCGCGCTCAAAACTTCAAACATAACGGTTATGAGAGAAACACCACCCCATTTACAGAGAATCTAGATAACTTTACAAAATTCTCACCTGTACAAAGCTGTGGTACCGCAACAGCCGTTTCTGTGCCTTGCATGTTCTCTAATATGAAGCGAACTAACTATGATGAAACTAAGGCTAAGAACTCAAGTTCATTAGTTGATGTCGTAAAATACGCAGGCTATGACGTAGCATGGTACGACAATGATGGCGGTTGTAAAGGTGTTTGTGACAGAATACCTAATGAGGATCTATTACCATCAGATCCTGAGTTCAAAGGGTTGTGCTCCTCTGATTCTTGCTATGATGAGGTTCTCTTAAAGCGTCTGCATACCCGTGTAGCAAAAGCAGCTAAAAACAAAAAGAGCACCGTGATCTTCTTGCACTTAATCGGAAGCCATGGTCCTACTTATTTCCAAAGACTTCCTGATGATAAGAAAGTATTCAAGCCTAGTTGCGAAAGAAGTGATATTGAAAACTGCTCAGTAGAGCAGATTGTAAACTCATATGACAATACTCTTTACTACACTGACTACATCTTAAGTAAGGTAGTAGATGAGTTAAAACCATATGAAAAAGACTTCGGTACAGCTATGTTCTACATTTCTGACCATGGTGAATCCTTAGGTGAGAATGGTCTGTTCTTGCACGGATCCCCATATGCAATTGCTCCTGATTACCAGAAGGAAGTTCCAATGATGACCTGGTTTGCAAACTCTTTTGTTGAAGATCATCATATGGACTTAAACTGCCTGAACAATAAAGCAATGAGCCAGAGGTTCTCTCAGGACAACTTCTTCCACAGCCTGTTAGGTATTCTTGATGTGAACACCTCTTTCTATGATGAGAAGATGGATCTGTTCAGCAAATGCCGTGTTTGGAACAGAACTGAAAGATAAAATTTAAAAACAGAACTAACCAAAGTTAACAGCCTGTAAACGAAAGCTCACAGGCTGATTTTTTAATATCAATAGTCTAGACTAAACCTTCTTTCCGATCTCGCTACAGTTCACACTATTTTCTGCAAAAAATGGTCAGTTGATAAATATATTAGCAACAAGCTCAAAAAGGCCTTAAATTTCTGTGATCTAGTCAAATTATCTTAAATTTTTCTTATTAGTAATTATTACTAATAGTGTATTTTCTGAATATTTTCCTTTATACTTAAGTTATAAAAGGTTCTATTACTAAACTAAAAAAACGCTTACTTAAAGCTGGTTACCTTTTTAGAACATCTAATTTTTAGAACACAAATTTTTGTATTAAGTATTAACAAAGCTTGATTAAAAGCTGAAGTTTTTTATAAATCACTAAATATAGGACACATGCAAATGACAGTTAAATTTTATAAATGCGAAACCTGCGGTAATATCATTACCAAACTAAAGGACTCTTCTGTTAATGTAGTCTGCTGTGGCAACCCCATGAAGGAGTTAATTCCGGGTGAAGTTGATGCAGCTGTAGAAAAGCACGTCCCTGCAGTTACCATAGAAGGCGATAAGGTAACGGTAAAAGTAGGCTCTGTTCCACATCCTATGGTAGAAAACCACTATATCGAGTTTATTGCCTTAGAGACCGTTCAAGGCTTACAGATTAAATATCTTGAGTCTGACTATGAAGCTGCTGAGGCTGTCTTTGCTCTAGCTGATGATGACAAAGCAGTATGTGCTTATGCTTACTGCAACTTACATGGACTTTGGAAAAAAGAGCTTGTTTAAACAAGTGATTATTTAAACAGAGATTAACTAAATAAATCTCTCTAATCTAAAACCTCATGAATAACATAGTAAAAAACTCTCAGAATGTGCTTCACACTGAGAGTTTTCTTTTGACTTTATTACAAACTTAACTTTTACTAACTTGGCAATTATAAACTTGCCGTAAAGTCTTACTTTACTTCACTGTTAGGATAGCAACCTAAAACCTTTAATGAATTAGTAAAAGGCTTAATTTCTTCTAAGATATCCTGCATTACAGGAGCATCAATATTGCCCTCTAAATCAGTAAAGAAGATCTCTTCCCAAGTTTCACGAGAAGATTCAATCTTTGGGCGAGAAATTAACTTAGTCATGTTAATGTTTCTCTTTGAGAACTCAGAGAGCACTGAAATTAAAGAACCTGGCTGATACTTCTGAACACTAAATGAGATAGAAGTCTTAGCACTGATTGACTGTGGTACTGCAATAGGAGTCATGGAAATCACAATAAAACGAGTGAAATTATGAATATTATTGGCAATGTTGTCGACAATTGGTACTAAGTTATAAAAGGAAGCTGCCATATGACTGCCGATGGCTACATGAGCAGGATCTTTCAACTTTGAGACAATTTCCATAGCCTCTGTGGTAGCCTTGGTGTAGTGAATATTTACATGAGGCAGTAAATCTTTAATCCAGTGAGAGCATTGAGTTACAGGCTGTGGATGTGAATATAAGTCGGTGATCTTACTTAAATCAATATTCTCAACACCCAAGACAGCATGATCGATTGGTACAAAGATTTCACCCACAATTGAAGCTTTAGTAGTTTGCATTACATCTAAAACATCATTTATTGAGCCTGAGCTTGAATTCTCAATTGGGAGAACACCAAACTCGCATTTACCTGTTTCTACTAAACCGGCAATCTCAGAAAAAGAACCACAACCATGTGCATCAATCTTGCCTTTGAATCCTTCAAAATATCTGCAGGTTGCAACGTGTGAATAGCTGCCTTTTGTTCCTAAATAAGCAACTGAGGTATCTCTGTCAATAGAACTTTCGTTTGCTTTAGCTACGATATATTCTTGCTCAACAGAACAGGTATGGCGAATGATAAGTTTATAGACATCTGATATGTAAGATGGAGGTAGACCTAACTCTTTAGCCTTGTTTCTTAAAGTCTGTAACTTTGAATGCTCACGAACACTGTCAGTAATACTCTGATTATGAGCTAACTTGTAACTGGCTATATCAGTTGCAACATCCATTCTTTCTTGTAATAACTTTAAAATTTGTGAATCGATTCTATCGATATCACCACGGCACTGTAGCAGATCTCTCATATATTCTCTTACCATCTAATTAAAACCGTCTCTATTTTACCAATTTTAAAGAATGAGTAAAAAAGATTGTAATTCTCACAATAAAAGTGAATTTAAATACCTTGTAGTGATAGTAGTGTTTTGCGCTATGTCTGCAGAAAAGCCTGTTATAAGAATACCAAAACACTAAATTTTATAAGAAGTAAAATTATTACACATAGTTAATACTTAAAATTATTTAAGTATTTATATCTTTATACTCTATTATTCTGTTAGAATTACTAACAGTTTTACTAATTACTCGAAGAGCGTTTCTCTCAACGGTTAAGTCTTCGTGAATGCTGTTATCATCCAACTTATATAACGTATATATCTAAATATGGAACAATCAGATAAGTTTAAATCTTTAAGTGCTTTAGGCGAGAAATGGTATAACTACAATTCTTGTCTAATTTCTCTTGCAACCCTTTTCTACTTGGCAAGAACAGATTCAACAAAACTTGCAAACAGCTGTTCAATTAGGGAAGATTTGCTGTTTTGTCTTCAAAAAGAGTACGGCGATAAATACTCACATGATGAACTAAAAGATGCCGAGACTTATATAAATAAATATATTGATAAGAACCACATGGATGAGCCTACCTATCAGTTGCTCAAGAGCCAGTTTTTCCAGTTATATACACAGCGCTTTGAGATGTTTAGTGACAACTTAAAGAGAGTTAATTTCTTTACAGAATTACAGGCTGAACTTTTAAAAGAGCATGCTGAGTTCTTTATCGAGTCACGCTTAACTGGAGCATTTGCTTCATATGTTGCTGGCGGTATTACAGAAGATAACAACGCCAAGAGCAGCTCTGTAATGGTTCTAGACAACTACAACCCATATGCTGAATATGCTCTTCAGTTTGAAAACAACTGCAAAGTTGATGTTTTTAAAGTAGCTGACAAAGAAACAAGATTCCACTTTAGCTTAGATTCTTATGCTGAAAAACTATGCAGATCATTAGTTTATAATTTAACTAATCCTATTACTGCAACTACTTTTCCAGCTTTAGAGGATAAGAGTTTTTCTGGTGGATTCTCTTTCTTAAACCTCTATCCTCAGGGTATTGCTGAGTGGTTCAATCGTGCTGTAAATCATTACCAGGCTTTGAGCAAATCTGTAAAGGGACGCTTTGTAATGTTTGTACACAATTCTGTTACCTATTTAAGCCAGTCAGAGGCTACTACCTTTAGAAAGAGAATTATTAACGAAGGTCACTTAAAGGCCGTTGTAAATCTGCCTAAGTTCTTTACAAGACAGGTACCATTCCCTATGTGTGCAATGGTATTTGATACTACCTCTATATATGACGAGGTAAGTTTCTTAGATTTATCCGGTAAAGACTGTCTTGATACAGTACTCTCAGACAGACAGCATAATGTTATAAATGAGAACGCTGTTACAGAATTAAAAGAAGTTTTAGCTGGTGAAAAGACCGGTCATAGCGTTTTCTTAGACGCCATGAAATTAAATGATGATCAGTGCTTATTTGATCCTAGTTGCTATGTTGCAGGTCCTGAACATGAAGAGAGTGTAGGCTACATTGAAAAGGGTGAGTTAAAACTTGAGAATATCGCTCAGATTTATCGCGCTCAGGTATGCTCTGCAGCAGATCCTGATGTAGTAAAGAACACTGAAATTGTTTATGAGCTAAATTTAAATGATGTTCCGCAGACAGGTGTGATGTCTGATGTACAAAAAGAAATCAGAGTAAGCTCAGATGATTCTCGTGCAAAGCGTAGCCGTCTGCAAAAAGGTGACATTGTACTCTCAATTAAAGGTACTATCGGTAAGGTAGGTTACTTTAATGATGACAGAACTGATGTGATTGCAGGTCAGTGCTTTGCTGTGATTAGAACCTTAAATGAGGAAAGATATCCACAAAGCTTAATTTTCTGCCAGTTAAAATCTTACGATATGCAACGCTATCTGAAGATGAAGACTACAGGTGATAAGATAAAAGTTCTACAGAGTAAGATCTTAAAACAACTTCCTATGTATAAGAGTTCTAAGAACCTTAGAGAGGAAGCTGACAAGATGGTAGCAAAGCTGCTTGAACTAGACAGACAGAGACTTGAGATTAAGCGTGCTGTCGAGCAGAGCACCTCATTTAGAATTGAAGATGATTCTTTCAAAGAGACTAACTAGTCTTGTGAATTAAATCTTTATTTCTAAACTCTTAAATTGAAAAAAGATGCTGCCTCATGCAGCATCTTTCTCCTACATCAATAGCTATAAATCAAATATAAGGATAAGTTTATGATTGGTCTTATTGGTGCAGGTAAAGTAGGCTCTTCACTTGCAAGATTCTTTTATGAATACTATGTGCATAAAAGCATAGATTCACTTGCTCTCTCCTCTGTCTACTCAAAGCATGTAACATCTGCAAACGAAACTATTTCCTTACTAAAAAAGATATCCTGTAATCAAGCAACAGCTTGCATACCAAAAGTCGCAAACTCTATAGCTGAACTTGTCAAAAATTCAGACATCATTTTTGTCACAGTGCCTGATTCAGTCATTCCTTTTGTGGATGAAGAATTGTCTCTATTAGGAAAAGAAGCTTTAAAAGACAAGTTATTAGTGCATTGCTCAGGTGTTTTATCAGCAATCTCTGCTTTAAAAAAGAGCTCGGTGCTAACAGATACAGTGTCTTTACATCCAATGCTTGCTTTTAATTCAAAAGAGACTTCAATAGATTCCATTCAAAAGGCCTTTTTTACATTAGAAGGATCTAATGCTGGTATTCAAAAAATAAAGACTATTCTTAATGAAACAGGGATTGAACACACGGTATTAAGCAATGATGCCTCTCCTGATGATTTAAAAGCAAAATATCATTTAGCATCTGTGCTAGTAAGTAACTGTGTGGTAGGTCTATTTTCCATGGGACAGGACTTATTGTGCGAATGCGGATTTTCAAAAGAAGAGTCTTTAAAAGCCCTCTCGCCCCTTTTTATTAACAATGCTAATAACATCATCGAACAAGGTGTCAGTCATGCTCTTACAGGACCTGTGTTAAGAAATGATGCAATAACAGTAAAAAAGCATATGAACGGTCTTAATGATAATGACATAGAGCTGTACAGGTTACTCAGTCAAAAGCTTTATGAGATTTCTAAAAATAAAAATCCTCAAAAGGATTATAACGAGATTAAAAAATTACTTTTTTCAGAGGACAAAAAATGAAAGTAACAGTAGCTACCTTTGCCAAGATGAAACAGGAAAAACAAAAAATCGCCTGTCTTACCTGTTATGATGCTTCAACAGCAAAAATCATCGATGCATCAAATGTAGATGCGATCTTAGTAGGAGACTCACTTGGCAATGTTATTTTAGGTTATGAGGATACTTTATCTGTAACTGTCGATGACATGATAACTTTTACAGGTGCCGTAGCTCGTGGTTGTAAAAGTAAACTTATCATCGCAGATATGCCTTTTATGTCTTATCAGGTAAATGCTGAGCAGGCTTTGATTAACGCTGGCCGTCTTTTAAAAGAAGGCAGAGCTAATGCTGTGAAACTTGAAGGCGGAAGATCCGTTGCTGCTACTGTAAAGAGAATTGTAGACTCTGGAATCCCTGTCTGCGGTCATTTGGGTATGACTCCACAGTCAGTAAATGCCTTTGGTGGTCATAAGGTACAGGGCAAGACTGAAAAGGCTGCCAAAGACTTAATTGAGGATGCGCAATTCTTACAAGAGGCTGGTGCTTTTGCAATTGTACTTGAATGCGTTCCTGCAAAGTTAGCTGCTATCGTAACTGAAAAGCTCTCAATTCCAACCATCGGTATCGGTGCAGGTGTAGAGTGTGACGGACAAATTCTTGTATATCAGGATATGTTAGGTATGTATCAGGACTTCTCTCCTAAGTTTGTAAAGCACTTTGCTGAGATTGGCAAAACCATGAAAGAAGCTTTTGATAACTATGCTAAAGAAGTTAAAAACTCTTCTTTTCCTGCAGTTGAACATACCTTTAAGATTGATGATGAGATCTTAAAGAGGCTCTACTAACAAAGTTTTTAAAGAAATTTAAAGTTGCTTTTCAAGCTCTACACCATGTAGAGCTTTTATTTATGACAATTTTCCTAAACTCCTTCAAATTACCTCTCTTTAGTGCACTAAAAACAAGCATTGTCACTATGATGTCACGTTCTTAGTTTTTTTATCATTAAAAGGTTATTATTACTGCATAAAGTAATGAGCAATTACTGTATTTAATGTCATTACTAGAAAGCACATACGATACTATAAAAAATAACAATATAAAGAATCACACATGCGTAAAGATTATGTAATGGGCAATAGCGCAATTGCTGCTGGCGCTTTGTGCTCAGGTGTAAAACTAGTTGCAGGTTATCCTGGAACTCCCTCAACCGAGATCATAGAATCAATTTTTCATGCACCACATGATGGTGTTCACCTTGAATGGTCTGTAAACGAAAAAGCTGCGATGGAAGTTGCTACAAGTGCAGCTTACTCTGGCGCACGCTCAATGGTGACCATGAAACAGGTAGGACTTAATGTAGCCTCTGATCCACTAATGAGCTTAGCTTATGTGGGCGTAAAAGGAGGCATGGTCATAGCTGTTGCTGACGATCCAGGTCCTATATCATCTCAGACAGAGCAGGACACTAGACGCTTTGCTTCATTTTGCAGAATTCCTGTACTTGATCCTGCCTCCCCAGAGCAAGCCTTTTACATGGTTAAGGATGCCTTCGAGTTGTCAGAGAAATACCACACTCCTGTAATTCTCCGTCCTACTACTCGTGTATGTCATGGTTATGCTTCAATTGAGTTTGATGAGAACTATAAAGTAAAACCATATGAAGGCTTTGTAAAAGACTCAAGTAAATGGGTGATTTTCCCAAAGCTCTCAAATAAAAACCATGCGTTAATCGAAGAACGTAATGTTCAATATGGAAAGGATTTAAGTTCATACAGATTTAATACCATAACAGGTAAAAAAGATGGTTGTAAAAAAGCAGTCTTAGCCTCAGGTATAAGCTATGCCTATGCTAAAGAATACCAGATTGAGCATGATGACGTATGTTTAATTCAGGTTGCAACCCCCTATCCTTTACCTGAAGACTTTATCCTAAAGGCTGTTTCAGATCTTGATGAAATTATTTGTCTTGAAGAGTTAAGTCCTTATCTTGAAGAAGAGCTGTTAAGAGTAGCAGGTCGTCATCACTTAAAGCTCAACGTAAGAGGCAAACTTACAGGGGATGTTCCTCACTCAGGTGAATTATCTGTACTCAAGGTATCTGAAATTCTTGATAAGTTCTACGGCATTGAGTCCAAAGAGATTAAGTTTATTGCACAGACTCCTGAACTGCCAGTTCGTCCTCCTGTATTATGCGCAGGCTGTCCACACCGTGGAGCATTCTATGCTGTAAAAGTTGCAATGCGCAAAAAGAAGACTTACTTCTGTGGTGATATCGGCTGTTATACCTTAGGTAATGCCAAACCATTAGATATGGTTGACACCTGCTTGTGTATGGGCGGTGGTGTCACCATGGCTCAGGGTTTTAACTTTGTTGATCCAGAAGCTACCTCTTTTGCTTTTATCGGTGATTCAACATTCTTTGCCTCAGGTCTTACAGGTGTAGTCAACGCCGTCTACAATGAAGCTAATATCATTATCTGTATTCTGGATAACTCTACTACTGCCATGACAGGTCATCAGCCTCACCCAGGTACTGGCTTTAACCTCATGGGCAACTTTGTGGACAAAGTTGATATTGAATCTGTACTAAAAGGCATAGGCGTTAAAAAGGTAGTTAAAACTGATCCTTTAAATCTTAAAGAATCAGTTGTAGCTGTAAAAGAATGCGCAGCTATCAAAGGCGTTAAAGCGATTATCTTTAAGTCACCATGTATTTCTATCGTAAAGAGTACTAAAAAGTGCACTGTGACTGAAAAGTGCAAAGACTGCAAGATCTGCATCAAGCAGTTAGGGTGTCCTGCTACCATCATTAACAACGGTAAGGTAACCATTGATGAGAGTCTGTGCACAGGATGCACGCTCTGCTCTCAGGTATGTCCTCATAAAGCTGTTGCAAGTAATGGTGATGAATGCACATGTGAAGTAAAAACAGCTGAGAAAACAGATAAGAAGGTAGAACATGAATAAAGACATTCTTATATGTGGCGTAGGTGGACAAGGTACAGTTCTAGCCTCAAAACTTACAGCCTCAGCTGCTATGAGAGAAGGTAATATCGTTCATTCAGCTGAAACTATTGGTATGGCACAGCGTGGTGGTTCAGTTACCAGTCATGTCAGAATCGGTGATAAGGCATTCTCACCATTAATTCCTGATGGTAAGGCTGACTTAATCTTAGCCTTTGAGCCTGCTGAAGCTGTACGCAACTTACACTTTCTGAAAATTGGTGGAAGTGTGATTGTAAACTCTCATCCAGTAAAACCAATTACCGAATCTTTAAATGATACCGGTTATGACGGCACAAAGATGATTGAGTTTTTAAAGTCACACAAGGTTAAAACCTGTGTGGTAGATGCTGATGAAATTTGTAAACCATTTGGTTCATCCAAATTCTTTAACATCATTATTCTTGGAGTGGCAACCGGTGCTGGTCTTTTAGGTATCAGCAAAGACTCCATGATTTTAGAAATTGAACAAAAAGTAAAAGCAAAGTTTGTTGACATCAACAAGAAAGCCTTTGCTGCAGGAATAAAGGTAGGTGAAGAATATGCTGCTCAGTGAAAAACAGCTGTCACAGGTGGACAGCCAGATTAAAAGACTTATAAAAACAGACAGTTTTTATGGCAAAAAATACCGTGAAATGGGTATAACAGGCTGTAAAAATCAGGATGACTTTGACAGAATTCCTTTTTCATGCAAAGACGATTTACGATTTGCCTACCCACTAGGAATTCAGGCTGTAGATGACAGCGAGGTTGTCAGAATTCATTCATCATCCGGTACCACAGGTCGCCCTGTGATCATTCCCTATACAAAAAAGGATGTTGACGACTGGGCAACCATGTTTGCACGCTGCTATGAAACAGCAGGCATTACTAAGACAGACAGAATTCATATCACTCCAGGTTACGGTCTGTGGACTGCAGGTATCGGTTTTCAAGCAGGATGTGAAAAGTTAGGTGCAATGGCAATTCCTATGGGACCTGGCAATACCGATAAACAGCTGACCATGATGATGGACTTAAAATCAACTGTTTTATGTGCAACCTCATCATATGCCCTACTTCTGTCAGAGGAAATAACACGTCGCGGTATTCGCGATCAGATCTTTTTAAAGAAGGGTGTTATCGGATCAGAACGCTGGAGCGACAAGATGCGTAATACCATCAAAAAGAATCTGGGGATTAAACTCTTTGACATCTACGGTTTAACAGAGATCTACGGTCCTGGTATCGGTATCAGCTGTGAAGCTGAGAACGGTATTCACTACTGGGATGATTTTGTATACATAGAAATCATTGATCCTGTTACAGGAAAGAGAGTTCCTGACGGTGAGCCAGGTGAAATTGTAATCACCACTCTTGTTAAGGAAGGAGCTCCACTGTTACGCTTTAGAACCCATGATCTCTCAAGAATTATTCTGGGTGAGTGCTCATGTGGCAGTAAGTATCCTCGTCTGGGTATTATTCAGGGTCGAAGCGATGATATGTTCAAGATCCACGGCGTTAATATGTTCCCAAGCCAGATTGAAGGTATTCTAGGCATGGTTGACGGTGTTGGCAGTGAGTACAGAATTATTCTTGCAAGAGATGCTGATACCCACAAAGATGTGCTTCACATTACAGCTGAGGCTGAAGGTCGTGTTGACTTTGCAGAAACAGCCAGAACCATTGCAAAACTTGCAAAATCAAAGCTCGGTGTAACACCTCACGTAGCTATTGCTCCTGTGGGCACACTGGCAAGATGTGAAAAGAAGACACGTCGAGTTGAAGATCAGAGAGATCAATAAGCATTAGCTTCAGTCAACTAAATACGCCTAACAGAGCGTTTGCCTTTGTTAGGCGTCACGAACAAATTGATAAGAGTAAAAACTAGTCTTCTATCTCTTTTCTAACAGCCTCTTTTTGTAACGTTCTATCTCTGATTTGTCAATAAAAGGCTCAACAACATAGAAGTTTGTTTCCATAAATTCATCCATTTTCCCACGGATAAAATCATAATCTGATTTTTTACCTTTAGAAAACTCAACCAACTTCTCACGAAGAACATCGTAAACATCTTTAATGTGCTCATTTCTATAATCCACATATAGTTGTTTATCGATATTTCTATTGGTATTAAGTATTGAAGCATCACCGTCCAAAAGGTACAAGTCAACATTTAAACTCGAACTGCTACAATCAGTAAACTTGTATGATTTTATTGCGTCAGCAAAAAGTTTGGCAGGATTATCATATGCCGGAATACGGTTGGCAAATACAACTGAGTGTTCACAAGCTTTATGCACAGTATTACAATAGTATGAAGGTCTAGGTTCGTCCCCACTTAGATCCAATGGGCACAGAGATACGTTATTTGTATCACATACCTTAAAAATTATTTCCTCTGAAAGTTTGTCTTGGTTATCCACAGAATCCGACTTTTCATCACTATTGTCAACAACCTCTTCTGACTTTACTAATTTTGAAGAATTTTCTGAAAATTGTTCATTATTAAGACTGCAACTAGATAAAGAGAGCAATGATAAAAGCAATGTACACAATAAGTTCTTCATTAAATTTCCTTTTGAATGAAATTAAATTTCTCTTGCAATAAACAGTTTATTCTCATGACTTGAGTTAGTTCTGATAATTTAGCCTGTTATATTCAGCACATCCTTGTTTTTCATTCAAACTACACGCTTTTTGATATAAATCCTTAGCATTATTAATACTTTTTCTTATTCCATATCCTCCTTTTTCTGTCATAAAACCTAATAAACCGCAAGCTAATCCAACTCCACCATCACAAGATTTTTTCATATATTTTGCAGCTTTAAAATAATCTTTCTTATAAATTTTACCATTGAAATATGCGTCTCCAACAACTAAACATATCTTTAAATCACCACTATTGCATGCTCTTTTGAATAAATTCATAGCCTTGGACAGATCCTTCTTTACACCTTTGCCTTCGTTATATTGTCTTCCTAGGTTTGTACAATCTTCAGCATTACCGCTATCACATGTTTTTTTGAACATTTTGGCAGACATAGTGTAGTTTTTCCCCAATAAATATATGCTTCCCAACAAACCACAAGTACTCATATCTCCCATGTCACAGGCTTTATGAAAATAATAAAGTGCCCTTTGTATATCTTGTTTTACTCCTATTCCTGCAGAATAATCTCCACCGACTCCACCGCAGCCCGCAGCTAAGCCACCTTCGCAAGCCTCTTCAAATAATTCATGAGCTTTTGAAGAATCTTTTACAACTTTCTCACCTTTGTTGTACTCTACAGCCAAGTCATAACAAGCTTGAAAATTCCAATCATAACAACTTTGTTCTAAATTTTCGATTGTACTATCAGCATATGATGTCAAATTGAAAAAAGACCATATAGTAACTGAAGTCAATATGGATAAAATGATTTTCATTAACACACCTCTATTATTGTGGATTGTTTAAATTTATTGTTTTCCAAGAGTTGAACAAACAACAGTACTTTGCTCCGTATTCACTTACAAAATCTCTATCCACATGAAAATGACCAAAATACCATTCTGAAAAAGAGATTTTTTGCTTTAGTGACTCCAACAGTTTAACTGACGGATCATTCTCTAATGCAAACTTTATTTTACTGATATAGTCATGATTTTCTTTTTTAGATAAAGATAGTTCTTTTTCTAAAACGCTTGATGGACATGTATGAGTTAAAACAAAATCCACTTTATTGTTAACTTTTTTGAGAGATGAGATTGCTTTAATAATATCAGCTTCCGTTATAGTTTCCTCGGCCCAATATGACTTGTGCTCAATTCGATATCTTCTATCCATAGACATAGCGCCACCGACACTTAGAAACGTATATCCTTCTAGCTCATAGACATATCCTCTATCCAATAATTCAACGTTATCAGATAGCCTTATAATTTTGCCGCCATAAGCATTGACACGAGGAAGCTGATTTATTACATCATAATTTTCGTGATTTCCTAGGCAAGAGATTATTTTGAAAGGATACTTGCTTAGGCTATCTATGAAATCCAAATCTTTTTGATGTAGCATTATTATTCTGTCATCTTCTTTTGAGATTTGATTCCATATTCCTCCAAAGTCACCTGCTATAAGAACAATTGAAGGCGGATTAGAAATACCTGCGATTTCATCTAATTTTTTAATATCGTAATCTCTGTGCAGATCACCTGTAACAATAATCATTGCATCCTTAACTATTTGTACAATTTGACGTCAACACAATTTTATCTTTTACAAATCAGCAAAAGCCGCAAGATACTGCGCTATATAGAAAAACTTGGAATCGTTCCTTATTAGATAAGATTCGTTTTCTTGCGCATTCTTCACATGTTTTGAATCAGTGAATGCTATTGCCGTTGGTTCAATTGCATTAACGTAGCGGTTATTGATTTCTTTGCGATAAGGTAAGGCTATAAATGGATAGCTGAAACCATCCATATAAACGTAGTAAGCTTTTCTGTATCTAACTTCTCTTGAGATAAAAGTACCAATAGACTCAATCGTATTACCATCTTTCAGGTAATCATGATCAACGTAATACTGTAAATTTCTATTAATCTCATTTGAGAATTCATCATCTACAACAACAGGGCCCTTTGGGAAAAAGTTTGGATCGAACTTTTCATTGTAGATCTTCATTTTTAAAGGGAAGATTTCCGCTTCTGGCTTGATAATAGTTCCTGTCAAAGATTCAACCTGTAAATTTCTTTTTACATCATACAGAGCGTACTGAAATACTTTTTGACTAGAGTTGTTTTCTTGTAAAGTGCGTTTTCCTGCCTCAGTCAATTCCTCTGTTTCACTACTAATATGACCATAGGAATACACTTCTGACGCCAAAAGCTTTTTTACCATGTTTATGTTGATACCTGAAAGCTCTGATATAACTCTTGGAGCTTTAATACCAGCATCGAATAATCTCAAAACTAGTAATTCAGCACTTTCATATTCATCAACAACGTATTCTTTAACATTAGCTTCAAGAATAGAAATTGGACACTCAAATTGTTTGAATACCTTAACTTCTCTTCCATTGTTAAACAGCGAAGGACAACATTTTTTAAATGTTAAAAAATCATCTTCTAATGCCATCTATAACTCCACTGCTTTGCAAAAATCTGAATACTTATAAAATTCGCCTTTATCACTCTTGCTCTGAGTAACCATCTTGCCCATAAATTCAGCGTATTTCTTTTCACTCTTGTTAGGAACAGGCTCTCCTGTTTCAGGATCAAGCTCTTCGTATTTACAAGAAGTCAAATAATCTAAATCACCAATAATCACTAACTGTTTTTGGCATCTAGTAAAGGCTACATTTAATCGTCTTAGCTCTTTCATAAAACCTACACGGGCTTTATTTTCTGGCTTTCGTCTAGAGCTTCGTGTTGAGCTATATATGATCAACGGTCTTTCCTGACCTTGGAAACTATCAAGTGATGCCGCAATACTAAAAATTTGAGCATCAGTAATTTTAATTTGCTCTTTTCTCAACTTCTTTCTTATTTCGCTTCTAATAAGTCTTACTTGCTTACCATATGCGGAAATAACACCAATCATTTCACTGTTAAAGTCAGGAACTGTCTTATACAATTTTGCGACAACATCTGCAATAAGCTTAGCCTCTAGTGGATTGCAATATCCAGGAGATTTATCTTTAGATTCATTTGGACCTTGCTCTTCCCTGTTATTTGCATCACTAGTTGTGATCATGATTAAAGGAGAACTTGTACCTTGTACAATAGGTTTCCACTTACTCATGTCATATCTTGCATGGTAATTTCCTTCATAAAACCACTCAGATATAACATCAGAAATGTTACCAGGCATTCTAAATTGCTCGTTTAATCTTGTGATATTAGGGCAAGGTTTAGGTCCACCTCTTCTGTTTTCAAGAGATTTAAATAAAAACTCGAAGAAACTCATTTCTAGCAGATCTGTTTTTACATTACTCTGCTTACAAAGGGCTACAACTTCATCATTAGCCATTGGAGGAATCTGCAGATGATCGCCTAACATTAAAGTCTTACGAGATCTGGTCATTGGAATAATTGCATTATGAATTTGAATTTGACCGCTCTCATCAATGATAGAAACGTCAAAGTTCAAATTTAAGAAACGCTTTTGAGTATTTATTCCAACACAAGTTGCACCAACAACATTTGAATTTTGAATTACAAGATCAGATACAACATCACTGTTTTTGGATAGGATGGCATCTTTCCAATCTAGAAGTGCCTTTTCTATCTTTTTAAATCTCTCTTGAAGTTTTATGAGCTGATATTTGTAATTAATCAGATCGTCATAAGCCTCAGAAGTAAAACCTCTTTGGGAATTTATTGAAAGATAAGGTTTGTCGTATAACGGAGTATTGAAGCCAATTTGAAAATTATTATTCGCAAATTTTGATAACTTACTTCTGATTAAATTCTTTACTTGTTGATATTCAGGAATTTGTAACAAAGATTTGACTTTTGTCGACTGTTTGTTATAAGAAGAAACAAGCTTATTGCGACGTTTTACTAAAGATTTGATTACAAAATTATTCCATTTTGAATTTAATTTGAGAGCCAATATTTTTGGATAAAAATAGATAACTAACAATACATTTTTTTTGTAAAGATCGTTTATCTGCTCTTGATTATCTTTGTTTATTTCTTTTTTATCCAATATTTCTTGAAGTAGATCAGACGCTTTACCATAAATTTTGTTTAAAACAGAGATAGCTTTATTTATCTTTGGTTTGAACTGTTCTAATAAAGCATAACTCTGAGCAAGCTCCTCATAATCTGGTTTGCATTTATCAATATTTTCGATTGTTTTTGAAATCAAAAGCAAATCTTGAGGAATCTTGCTCAAGTTATCGTTAATTCTCTTTTGGTAGAACTCAGAGGTTTTACCTATTTGAGCATCCACAGAGTACTGTTTACAGTTTTCCTGAATTTTATCCATATTACCAATACGGATAATTCTTGCATCAGGATTTTTTCCAACTCTTTCTAAAACATTATCAACTGCAGAATTATTTTGAGATGAAATTAAAACCCTCTTGCCATGCCTTATAAAAAATTCGATCCAAGAAACAATAACCGTAGTTTTTCCTGTACCAGGAGGTCCTAGAACAAGCTGAATATCCTTTGTTTCGATACCTTTTTTAATAGCCTCCATTTGCGATTCATTTGGAGGATACTTTTTAGACATCAACTCTTCATGAAACTCAGCCCATCCTTCCTGTGGCTCATACCCTTGAGTAGAAAAATTAGAGAAGAAATCATACATATATTTAGATTCTATTGCATGATTTCGAATTTTTCTGATTACAACATCCCTTACTTTTTTCTGGGTATCGTTGGCTTGTGGATAAATATTACCATCGCTTTCGTTCAATATAGAGTTATCAAATTGTTCTATAAATTCAACTTTTAGCGCAACACCATCATCAACAAGCTCTTTGTCAACAATGCTACCTAAAATTGTTCTTTTTTCTTCATCACTTATTCTTTGATTTGTCTCGACGCAAACTTTACTACCAGATGAAAACAATTCTGATTCAGGATCATAAGAATTAGAGATAAAGGAATATATTTTTTTCTTTGCAGTACTAGAAACAATCTCAAATCTACTGTAATTAAATCTATCACTACTAAATGCAGCTTCCTTTTCTACCTCATACTCAAGATTGTTATAATCAGATATAGGTTGGATGATGCGCCTTTCAAACTGAGAAGAGATTTTTCCGCTATCAATTTTTGCTTGTTTTTCATCAAAAAAGTCATTGATAGATCTAATCAACTTTTGGGATAAAACAGGCTCCATCTCCCATACATCATCACCTTCACCAAAAGCTGTATATTTAGTCTTATCAGCATAGTTAATTACAGCAGTCTTTTTATTAGTTTTAATAATAAAAACACTTTTTTGATAGTAATTAAATTTCTTTCGAGAAAGCGCTTCTTTATCTGAAAAAACACCGTTCATAGACAAAGAAAAATTATTTTTTTCTGATAAAAAAGCTTCAAACATATAGTTTGGAGTTAAAAAAGTGTATTTTCTTTTCTGATCTTGACCATCTTTTACTCTGCATACAGTTATGTATTCAGCTTTGCAAAGCTCTGCCTTGAATGCTATAAATTTTTCTGTAAGATTTTTTGCAGATACGAAGAAAATCAGTTCACTAGTTAAATTGAAATAATTAAGAGGATTTAGGTTTATCTCATACTGCATCTTGATTATCCTCTATATCTTTTATGGAAGTTTCTTCAAGTGATACTGGTAACTCGGAAAAATAGGAATTGTCATCAGAGACTAAATTTTGATCAATAAAATCAAAGAACTCACCAAAATTTTGGGCTTTAATCTCTTGTTTGTTCTCTTTCTGGTTTTCCATATTACTTTCTCGATTTAATAGACTTTAGTGCAGAATAAAGTACGGTAGCATTTGGATATCTCTCTTGAGGATCCATTGCTATAGATTTTTTCAAAACCGTTCCTAATTTTGGGCATAATCCATTTATAAATTCATCAATGTTAGTATCTTTTTTCCATTTGTTTTCTGATGGTAAAGGATTAAACACAAGATCTTTTTCTATAGATAAAACCTTTCCGGTAAACATTTCTATACCAATCTGACCTAGAGCAAATACATCCGTTGCTTGGCATACATGATATTTTCCCCAACGAGGATTCTGCTCTGGAGCCATATAACCAACTGTTCCAACACCTTTACCCAAACCTGGACCACTAGTACCAAAATCTATGATATAAGCGGCATTTCTCATTGAATTTATAATGATATTTTCAGGTTTTAGATCTTTATGGACAAAACCTTTTAACTTATGGAGCCTAGAAAGAGTTGAGCATATTCTCTTATAATTAAATAATAAATCATCAAAAGGAATTGAGGATTTGTTTGAATAATCAATCTGAGAAATGAGATCTCTCAAACTTGTACCAATTACCTTACTCATTTCTATCGAGATAGTCTGCTTTTTATCATTGACGAAAACGTTATGAATAAAAGGAATGTACTCGGTATATGATTCCAATATAACTTGGTTATTGATCTCTTTTAAAATTTGATTCTTATGGACCACATTTTGATAGGTAATTTCCTTTATAATAACGCTTCGTTTTAAGAAAACATCTTTTACAGATAAAACCTTCGTGTTGGTTACTTCATTGTTATATATAAGCTTTTCTACAATGTAGCTTTTGTTACCTGTATAACTCAGTTTTTCCATCTTAATTCCAACTCTTACTACCTATTTACACAGAATCATAGCGCTACCTAATTTAAGTTCTCTTTTTCTTCTTCTAGAATTTCAAGAAAATCCTTTAAATTAGGAACTGTTTCAAGAGAACCGCTGTCAAGAATATCTGTAAACTTCGCATAGAGTTCATCACTAAAATGATCTAGCAACACAGAACTATCTACACTATCAAGCTGTACACTTTCTTTATCTAGACAATAAAGCAGAACTGTAGCTAAAGAATAGACATCACCTTTTTCCCACTCTTCGTCAGATGCTGTCTGCACACCAACAAGTTCAGGGTGAATGAAAGGATTATTTTTTTGAGATTCAACCATATATGACATTACGGTTCTCATTTCTCTTTCTTTGTATTCAATTTTGGCTGTTTCAAAACATCCTAATTTTGCTTCATACTCATCATCATATTTATTAACAAAGATGCATGATGGTCTAATTCCACGGTGATGAATATTGATTTTTCTTGTAGAAAGAGCACTCAAACCTTCTGTTATTTGGGAAATGATATCTAAGACATCGTAAGCAGAAAGTTCATCTTCTAACATATCAAGAGTTTTAGTATTTTCCCTAATTTCGTAAGCAAGGTATCTTAACTCACATATGTCAGAGGTTGGTATTTCGTTTCCTCTGATAATGTAATTTGATCCTCTCATATTAGAGAAAAAGTTTTGAACTTCTAAATCTCTTTCATTAAAAACAGTTCTACAGTTATTTTCATCAGAGTTGAAAGGTCTTACATATGCATATGCATCTATATCAGATCCTGATTTTTTGCATATATAATTGTAATCACCGGCTACTGATTCAAATTTATTAGCTTTTACCTTTTTTATTACTTCATAATCTCCAATAGGTAAAATATCAGATGTAAGTTTTTGACCGTGATGGTTAAAGATCTTGCATAATTCAGTATAAAGTCCTACTGTTTTATAACAAGCGTTTGTTATAGGAGGATACTTTTTTCCCTTTTGCACATTTTGTTGTATATGTGCAACTCTGTTTCTATCCCATCTGAACTCATGAAATTTTAATTTGTCCTTGATGTAATCACATCTTTTAATCATGTTTTCCAAAGTTAAATTTGAACAATCGACACCATTTTCTTCCAATAAACATTTTGTTAAAACTTCCACAGCTTTTCCTAAATTCAAAAAGCATTTATCGGGATCTGTTCTTGCAGATTTTTCAGCAGTAACACAATAGTTATGTAACTCTTTTGCCTTTGTAAATTTTTTATGGGTGTTTGGAAAGTTAGCGTTTAATAAGAAATCGAAAAACATACATTTAGTTCCATGGTAGAAGCTAAAACTCATATATAGAATTGAATTTGACTTGTTCTATTGTATTACTAAATAAACTACTTACATATCAACTATCGATGATATTGGGAGAGCTGTAACACACATTGAACATAATTTACTAAAAAAAATTGGATGTAAGACTTAGAATACAGGAAATCAGCATGTATCTAATACGCCTAACATTGTTTTAATCATTGTTAGGCGTTTTGTTATCAGCTTGTAAGCTCTAGTTTTAAACTAGATAAGCTTTACTCACTATTTGTTGTCTCTATACAAAATCACATAACGTGGCAACCCCCAATCTGTTTCATGAAACATGAAACTTTGAACATCCACAACATCCTTATCCTTCATGAAGTTGTTTAATTCTAGCTCTTCAAAGCTAGGTGAATTATTGGTCTTTGGAGTTAAATAAAACTCGAAAATCTTTACTTTCATAGCCATAGTAGGGTCTCCTTACTTAGTGTTTCTGTAGGTTCTAAAAATAATGAAAAAGGTCAGCAGAATCATAATCTACATGGTTCTAAAGATTGATTGAAGAGAATAGTTAGAGGCAATATAACCTAATAAGGCAGGTCCAAATAACACACCTGCATAGCCTAAAGATACCAATTGATGATTCTAATATGATAAATAGGATTGATGCTATTGCACCATCAACATGGTGAACCTGCACGACAAAGACACCGCCCCAGTCCATAATCATGCCTTCACACATATACATGACAAAGCAGACAATTCCGCATAAAAAGATCTGCGTTTTAGACAAGAAGACAATTGAGCTTTTATGATTATGATCTTCCCCTATATTTTGTGTTGGAGATGGCTTTACATCAATAAAGTTTGGTATAGCTGTAATTTGAAGCACACATCCTACAACAATCAAATCAATCACTGCTGCAATTGATGACAGACCACTTTTCATCAATAAAGACAAACAAACGACTGTAACCACACAACCTAAGGTATATAAGGCATGAAACTGCGACATTAACCTAGAGTTAGTTCTGTTTTCAACCTCTGATGCATGAAGGTTATTGAGCACATCATAAATGCCAATAGAACATCCCCATAGCACAGTGAAAGCTATCATGCCATAGTAGTTCACTTTGCATCAGGCAATCACCATCATGGAGATAAGTGCTGTAATAATCAAGACTAAAGTTTTTAAATTGATAAGTCTTGAGAGCAGACCTGCTACAGGAATGCCTAAAAGAGCACCTCCTCCAAAAGATAGCAGTAATATGGCAAAGTGACTTTCATCCATACCTGTGTTTTGCTTTACTACAGGCATTAAAGCTGCCCATGGAGCTGTAGTAATACCTGCTACAAGAAAAGCTATTCTTGAGGATCTTTTAACTTTTGAAACTACAGGATCTATTACATTTGAAGGATTTTTTATTGAAGAAAAGAATGCTCTGCATCTTTGCAATGCAAGCATAAGCATACGGGCGGTTTGGAACATAAAACTCCCCTTTATAGTTAAACTAAAGAGAAGCTCATCCAAAGTGAGGTCCGACCACGTATTGCGTGATTTTATCAGCGGTAACTGCAGTTACCGCATATCTCTACTTCAACACCCTGTTGAAGCAAAAAGGATTACAGTCTATTGCCGTTGTTTGTCAATTTAATTCAAATGAAAGTCTAGTACCTTCACTAAATCAAATTGATACCTGCTGCACTTAACTGTCTTAAGAAAGCTTTTTTACCTGAATGATTAGTAACAATGTAATCTATTAGTTTTGCTTTCTTGCTATCTTGTTGGTAAATCTTATAAAGATCAAAAAGCATAACTATCCAACAGGCGACATCACCATAAAGGCTAGATCTCTTTGAGATAAGCGCACTTTCAATAAGGTTATTAAAGTTCAAATCAATAGCAGAGAACAGCTTGTCTTCATAGTTATTTTGAATAGATGTGTTTTCTAACCACAGTTTCATCATCTCCTTTGATGATGGTACATCTTCTAGCAACTTGGCTTTATTTAATGAAAAGCGACTCATTCCCAAAACGAGATGCGAATACATAGTAAACAGCTCTGATAACTCTGACTGAACAAATTCATAAGCTTGTTTTGGAGATTCTTTTTTCGACAATAGAATGTACCCTAACAAGAGTCCTTTGTAGAATAAGGAATCTTTATAAGAATGATCGTTAAGTAATCTTTTAACACTACAGCATAGATCAATGACTCTACCATCAAGAATTCTCATCAAACGGTAACCATTCTCCGAAACATCATCATTAAATCCGCTATAAAGTAAACCACATATATTGGATCCTTCGATTGAATTATTGTCACAAAAATACGCTTCGTAAATATCCTGAAATTTTACGTCGTACTTATGATAATCATCTGAATAATAGTGAAGCTTTAGATAATTTACAGGATTGATTTTCAATGAGAATAATTCTAAACACAAGTTCTCAAGATCTTTTTGTCTTTTGAGTTTCTTGGCGAAGAGTATTCCCTGTTCAATAAGATCTTCTTTTTCTCCAAATTTTGATTGAATTTTAGGAAGGGACTCTATAATCAACGACAAAATTGATGATAACTCTTCATTGCAATCATCTTCATAGTCTGATTTTTCTATTGATGTAGCTACACCATCTAAAAGAGAATCAACGTACCTTTTCATAAGGCTAGGATAGTTCTTAAGGTACTTTTTAGCTTCTGATACTTGTAGTGTTTTAGAAGAAAGATTATCAAAAAGGCTATATATCAATGTATCAGCGCTATAAAGATCTTGATTTATAAAATCTTGGATGAGACGTTTGTAAAACTCATCTATGTCTTTTAAATCTATATTTTGGAAATCCTTTAAAGATGAAAAATCAAGTTTAAGGTTGAAATCATTCTTCAACAGCAATGAAACGATGACTAAAATTCTATCCACTTCATCAAAATTAAAGTAGATAAAAGGTACAACAGCGTAAGTTACTTCAGATATTGCACGTTGAGACACTAGCTGATATTGAGAAAAATCCTTAAAGAAAAGAGACTGAACCCCATAATATGATGCAAGAGAACCTTTGACCTTCACCTCGAGATTAAGAAGGTTTTCTACTAAAGGCCAACCTTTATCAAACTTCCCATACTCATAACACTGATGCACAGCATCACAAGCTTTTTTAATATTCTTTATAAGGTCAAAATGATCTTTGAAAAAGAACTCACACTCATCATCTAATTCACCGTTGTGATGATGGTGGTAATCGTAAAACTCGTTGTAGACACTATCTAAATAAGCCTTTTTAGGATCTAATGTTGAAAAGTACTCTACAAGATCATCTACTTCTTTAGAGATTTTATCTTCAATTTTCTTATCTTGAGAATTGTCTTCAACACCTACATTTAAAAGAGACAATATGTCAAAATCATCATTTTTACTTGTTTTTGAAGCTTCGAGCTTTGCAGTTACTAGCTTTTTATAGAAGTCATCTCGCTTTTCTTCAGGTAAATCTCTTGCTAGCTCTCTAATGAACAAATGCAAAACATCTTTATTAACTTCAAGGCATACATTATCGATGGCGGTAAGAAATGTTTTTAAATTCATGATTTTCTATTCTTTATTTTGTAGTAGGAGTGATTTTACAATGTTCAGCTCTGTTGTTTTTGAGATTTCATCACTAGACACTCTTTTCTACCCATAGCTATATATCATTTTAATAGTGTAGAGATCGAGGCACGAAACCGCTATCTGAACCATCACCTTTGACTGATATGATTTTAAAACCGTGCTTTTCACACCATTCTTTAACACTGTCGTTTAAATCATAATCTTCAATAAAAGGCTGGTAGTAATCGTCAGCTGTGCAGTAATAATTAAAATCATGATCAAGATACTTTATAAGATTCTCTTCATACACTTTTGCGATCTTCTCATCTGAAAAAAATGGATTTACTTTAAGTTTTTCATCTATCAAAGATGTATTGAGTTTGTCTTTTAATGGAGCTACTTTAATTTTAGCGTTGTAATAACAATATACAAAACCAGTGTCACACTCCCAAGTACTTGAGCCGTCCCATACAACACTCAACTTCTGCTCTAAAAATGCTTTTAAACCAGAATTCTTATTATCTTCCCAGTTCTTCTTATTCTCATCAGAAAACACTTCTTGATAAACACTAGCTAATTCATCACTGATTGCATCTGATAAACAGCAATTCTCTTTGAGAACAGATGATATCTTTTGAACGCTCTTACTCCTACCATTTAAGAGAAGAGATGGAACCTCTACTAGTAGTGAACTTAAAACATTTATTGCTACTTTCTTAGAGCAACTCTTGTTAGCTACTAAAGATAGATATACGTCATAAGTTTTGTTCTTTAAGTAATCAAAGCCATTAGTATCAATGATGCTTTTAAAGGCTTTTACTAGCTTTGCTTTGTTTTTGATTATGGTATCTGATTTATTCTCAGAACTTGAGGTTGATTTTGTCATATTATGTTCAATTAACTTAAGCTAACTATCTTTCAACTCTGTAATTTATCACTTATTCAGATTGAATTTGAATATTTTGAAAGGGAAATTGAGCAGATCTGCTAATTTTGAAGCTAACAGCAAAAAAACTTTTGCCTTTTTCTTTCTCTTTGTATTTTGTGACTAATCATTCAAGAACCATACATATTGCTTCAAAAGGACTGCGCTTATTTTGACAGATAGTTGGATGGAAGTTAGAGATAACTATAAGACCTCGACTTCGTCACTTCTCTGAGCGTGAGAGGACTAATGTCGAGGTCTGCAACTTATTCTCTAAGTCTAGAGTAAAAACTTAATGTGTCAATATGGTTAAATGACACGAGAACTTATTTAAGTTGATAGCTCCTGCAACTGTAGTTGTTTAAGAATACAAAACTCAAGAAAGCAATTTTAGACAATGATATGAGATTGATGTTTCTGTCTTATCTCGTGTAGGAACAAATGTGAGAGCTTAGAGACATTGTGCAAAAGCACACATCAAAGTGGGACTTGTTTTTATGCTTTATAAGTTGTGTATGCGATCCAAATACATAGAAAAGATAAACCGATTACAACGAACCAAATAATCATTCTTTTTTATCTCCCCTTAATAATCTGATCAGAAGAAAACTGAAGAAACAAAGCCAAATAAATCCTACTACTATTATAGGCTCTAACGAGTATGCACGCCAATCATTAAAACTTTTAATCACATCAAGATTGATATAATAGTAAGAGCAAACACCGCATAATACCAAGAAACAAGACTTAATTATACCGATGTAAATCTCTTTTTTATCTTCTACCTTCATTTTTTCTCGTTAATCCTCACTTATTTCTTTTATGTGTACAGACATAAAAGTCTCTACACAGTTTCCTCATTCTAAATAACAAAATTTCTCTTTTAGAGAAAAAACATCTGATTAAAAAGTCTGTCCATTAGTTGTAGGATAGCCATTACTCATCTCAAGGATGAAATAATAACTTTTTAACTAACAATTTTTGTTATATTAAATATATTCTATTAACTAATTTTAATCAACAAAAACGAATTTTAGAAACATCTGTCTCTTACAGATGCACGATCTAAAATGTAGCTTTGTGGATATTCTTCAGATTAAGAAGCATAAAGACGAAAAAAAGACAGCGCATTTGCTGTCTTCTATTTGGTGCCCAGGACGAGATAACAGGAATATATTTAATTATTTGATTTAAAAGATTTTTATTGTCTATTTGTGCGCTTGTCACGCTTCGTCACTCTTAAATATGCACCATTGTAGTGCATATTTAGTGCTTATTTTTATAAAAAAATATCATTTTTTTACAGATGTATGTGCTTTACTCTGTCATGCACTTCTGCCTTTTTGGCATCATTGAACCTGTCCAGGGTACCAACAAGATAGCCGGTGACACGTCTGATGCGCTCAAACTTAACACCTTCACCTA